>Ga0247611_10000196_pt1 | contig 125243 bp, 94 predicted proteins | sample 177DNAGHGhighgp2_FD_192422 | JGI IMG/M metagenome (GOLD analysis project Ga0247611, IMG submission 192422) | Sheep rumen microbial communities from Palmerston North, Manawatu-Wanganui, New Zealand - 1770 DNA GHGhigh gp2 | ecosystem: Host-associated > Mammals > Digestive system > Stomach >...
TAACGCTTATGGCTAAGATTAAGACTATTCGCCCGATTGAGAGTATCTCGGGCAAACTGAAGAAAACAGACGCGGTCGGATTTGCACTCCGCAATGCGACCAAGAAGAACTTCACCGTAACGAAGGACAATTGGAAGATGCCGATTGAGCGCATCGACCCCGCGAAACGTGCGGATGTACAGGCACAACGTACAAAGTTCCGTACTGTGGCAGGTCTCGCGCACGAGCGTATGACCGACCCCACAAAGCGTCAAATGGACTACGCTGCCTTCAAGGCGCAGACCAAGTACACCACGTTCTTCGGCTACCTCTTCCACTTGGAATGGGAAAGCTATGAGGGCTAAAGCCCTCTAAAGGACGAAGGACGGATGTACGATGTACGAAGGATTTACGATTTACGGATGTACGATGTACGAGGAAAAAGCGGCAAATGCCGCTTTTTTAAATGATGGATTGAGCCGTGCCTGCGGCACTAAATGATGAATTGATGAAAATCCAACTCTCAATTCTCAATTAACACTTTAACGTTTTAACACTTTAACGTTTTAACACTTTAACGCTTTAACACTTTAACACTAAAAAATTGCCGCTTTTTTACAAAAGTTGCACTTTTTTTTGCGTATGTCAATTTTTTGTAGTACCTTTGTCGGCTGAAATGTGAAACCCGTGCTAATCGGGTTAATTTGTGGAATATAATATGAATAACAGTTTATCTTATCAACTTGGTACGTCCGTGGCACAATATCTGATGCAATACGGACAAAAAGAACTTAACTACGAGGAGTTCAAAGCCGGAATAGATTTTGTCATGAACGCTTCCGCAAAAGCAAAAGAAGAAGGCGAGCAGTTCCTTGCACAAAATGCAAAACGCCCGGAAGTGAAAGTGACTCCGTCCGGTCTGCAATACGAAGTGCTGCAAAGCAGCATCGGACAAAAACCCAAAGCAACTGACACGGTCCGTGTACATTATGAAGGAACACTGATTGATGGCACAGTTTTTGATAGTAGTTATAAGCGCGGGGAAAGTATCACGTTCGCCCTGAATCAGGTTATTGCCGGCTGGACGGAAGGACTGCAACTGATGTCCATCGGAAGCAAATACAAACTCTATATCCCTTACCAATTAGGATACGGAGCAGCCGGAGCAGGAGGAAGTATCCCACCATATGCTGCACTGATATTTACAGTGGAATTGTTGAACATTGAAAGTTAAAAATAGTGTTTATGAAGAAAATTAGTATGCTTGCCATCGCGGTGATGGCACTGATTTCGTGCGGTAACACCTATACCGCAAAGAATGTTGAGTTGACAAACATGAATGACTCCGTAAACTTCGCCCTTGGTGTCGTAAACGGTGCAAATCTCAAGATGTATCAATTGCAAAATGACTCGTCCGATGAGGCCATCGTTGAGTTTATCGATGCACTGCAACGTGGTTACGACGGGAAAGTAGAAGAGTTGAGCGAGGCTGCTTCGATAGGACGGAACATAGGAAACGCTGTCAAAGCTTCCGAAAAGACCGGCTTGGCAGAGAATGAAGCTTGGACACTCAACGAAAAGTTGTTCTTCCAAGGACTGATTAATGGTATTAACGCCGATACTACGATGATGAGCCAAGCTTTTGCGCAGATGTTCTTCCAAGGCGCTTATCAAGCTTCTGCTTCCGAGCAAACAAAAGCAGGCAAACCAATTCGCGCCAAGTGCGGCAAAGCCGTTAAAAACGTAAAACTGCACAGCTATAACGATAGTCTGAACTACGCTTTCGGATTCCTTAACGGTTCCGAAGTCCGCACATACGTGCTCGTTAACGACTCCGACGGAAAGATGCAGAAAGAGTTCATTGAAGCCGTTAACAAAGGTATGACCCAGCACGTGCGTAACCCGCAGATCGTGAATATGGGCGAGCAAATCGGTAAGAATATCAAACAACAAGAGCCGCAAGGCCTGATTGGCGAACCGTCTTTGGTTACCGACTTCGAGCTGATCAAACAAGGTTTCATCAACGGCTTGTATGAGTTCTATGAGCAATTTGACGGACAATCTGCCGGTGCTTATATCCAAAACACACTGAACACCATCAAATTTGGTGACACAAAAGCGAAAGGAGAGCAGTTCCTTGCAGAAAACGCACTCAAAGAAGGCGTTAAGGTTACCGAATCCGGTCTGCAATACGAAGTGCTGAAAATGGGTAAAGGCAAGAAACCCGCTGCCACCGACCGTGTGAAAGTGCATTATCATGGTACACTGATTGACGGAACAGTATTCGACAGCAGCGTAGAGCGTGGCGAACCGATCGTGTTTGGTCTGGACCAAGTGATAGCCGGTTGGACGGAAGGCGTACAACTGATGCCTGTTGGCAGTAAGTTCCGCTTCTATATCCCGCAGGAATTAGGTTACGGCGCACGCAATGCCGGAAGTATTCCTCCTTACAGCACACTTATCTTCGAAGTAGAACTGCTCGATATCGAGAAGTAATCATTCGATGGGGATTATTGCCAAGCAATCAATCAAAGGCACTATCGTCACCTATATCGGGGTGGCGATAGGCTTTGTGACGACGTTCTTTGTGCTGACGCGGTTCCTGTCAGCCGAGGAGATTGGCTTGGCACGCGTGCTAATCGATGCCGCAATGCTGTTTATCGGATTGGCACAACTTGGAACCAATAGCAGTATTATCCGCTTCTATCCCTATTTTAACACCCCTGACGAACATTCCTCCAGTGGACAAAACGATCACGGATTCTTCTTCTGGACAAACATAGTCCCATTCGTGGGATATGTAGTGTTTGCCTTGGTCTTTTGGGGCTGCAGTGTCCCGCTTTCAGCATGGTTTGGAGATAAATCGCAGTTGTTTGTGGACTACTATTATTTTGTGCTGCCGCTGGCGTTTTTTATGCTCTATCAGACTATTTATGAGACGAACGCGAATGTCCTCAAACATATTGTTGTGCCGCGTGCGGTGCGCGAGATAGTAGTGCGGGTGGGGTTGTTGCTGAACTATCTGCTTTATGCGTTTGAGGTGCTTTCGATGGACGGCTTTGTGATTGGCATCTGTTTGACATATGCCGTTGCAGCACTGATAAACATCGCGTATGTCTGCTCTTTGACCCGAATCACATTGCGACCGGATTGGCAGTTCTTGAAAGATAACCCTAAACTGGTCCGGAATTATCTGCTATACACCGGCTTTTTGGTGGTTTCTGCGCTAACCTCCGTTTTGGCACCAACGCTTTCTTCGTTCTTTATCACTGCGCAGATGGGCTTGAGTTTTACAGGCATATTTGCTATCGCTACCTATATGGCAGCAATGGTGTCGATTCCTTCCCGCTCGCTGATTGCTATCACGCAACCGGAATTATCCCAAACCATCAAAGACGGTGACACAGCAAACACCTCGCGTCTGATAGCGCAGGCAACCAATAACCTGCTGCTTGTAGGCGGTATGATCTTCCTGCTGATTTGGGTGAATATAGACTTGATATTCCATATATTGCCGAACGGTGAATTGTACGCGACTGCCCGGCACACGGTGTTCTTGCTTGGTATCGGGCAACTGATGGTGGGTAGTTTGGGCATATTTAATCCTGCGCTCAGTTACTCCCGCTTCTATGCGTTTTCACTACTGAATTCATTGGTGCTGACCGTTTCGGCAATGCTGCTCAATAATGCGCTGATACCTCATTTGGGTATCGATGGCGCGGCTCTGGCAACGGTATTGAGCGATGTGATATATTATACGCTGGTGGTATCTGTTACCTGCGGTGCATTGCATCTGCGCCCGTTGACAAGGAAACATCTTCTGACATTGATGCTGTTATTGCTTATCTTTATGCTGAATTGCATTTGGGTACAATATATTCACCTCAATGTGTATGTGGATTCTGTCTTACGGACGCTTCTTCTTATTGGTGGCGGAATTGCTGTTGCCTATAAACTGCGTCTTTCTCCTGAGATTCATGCGCTACTTCCTTGAGTTTGCATATAACGGTACCGGGTTTCATGGCTCACAACGTCAGCCAAACGGCGTGACAGTGCAGGAAGTGCTGGAAGATGCGTTTGCGACAATCTTGCGGCAACCGGTAGCATTGACTTTTGCCGGCAGAACCGATGCCGGTGTTCACGCGGAACAGATGTTTGCGCATTTTGATTCGGAGACGGACAATTTGGCAAGCGAAGGAATAGTCGGACGCTTGAATGCACTTTTGCCTGCTACGATAGCCGTTCGACGGATCTTCCCCGTGCCTGCGGATGCACACGCACGTTTCTCTGCCACAGAGCGGACTTATGAATACCGAATTACTACCGCCAAAGACCCGTTTCGGCAAGAACTGCTGACGCGTGTTGCTCCGGGCTTGGATTTTATGGCGATGAATGAGGCGGCAAGTTGCTTGCTTGGCACACACGACTTTGCATCGTTTTGCAAAGTACATACTGACGTGAAAACAACTATCTGCACCGTTTCACGGGCAGAGTGGGTGAGTGAGTCGGTGTTTGTAATCTCTGCCGACCGTTTTTTGCGAAACATGGTACGCGCCGTAGTCGGAACGTTGTTTGAAGTGGGACGCAAAAAAATGACTGTCGATGCCTTTCAGTCGGTCATTGACAGCCATAATCGTTGTGCTGCAGGGCAATCTGCTCCGCCGCAAGGACTTTACTTGACAAGAATCTTGTATCCGTTTTGAATATAGATGCCTCTCGGAAGGGTCTCGGAAACCTCTCGGCCAAGGATATCGTAAATCGGAGCATCGGGATTGATGTCTCTTACATGATCAATAGGCAATTGTCCGTTTGGCGCAATGTGGATAACTGCTGCTTGGTTATAGGATATATCCAACTCATCTCCGTCAGGCGTAATCTTGGCATTTAGCTTATTCAGTCTGAACCATCCGTCAGCTGTACCGCCCCATCCCCAATTGAAGTGGTAGAATGGATATTTCTCATAGCCGGCTTGCAGTTTGTATCCGTCGCAGACATAAGCGTGCCCGTCTCCTTGTTGCTGGCTGGAACTGTAATAAATAGGCCGTCCGGCATCAATTTCAGATTGCAGCAAGGCGTGCCACTCGGTATCTACATAATCGCTCTTTGTGACGCGCTCTACATGCATGTCGAAATCGAAATGGCTGGCTAATGCCGGTGCTACATAGTTAGACATCGCACCGCTTCCGTCAATGTTATAATCCATTTGCACGGTCACACCTGCTGCGTACATCAAGTCTGCAATAGCTTGTGCCTGCGCGGGAGTATATTCTCCGTCGTAGCGGTGCAGGATATTGTTCCAGTCCGGTTTGTAGCCTTCCAAATTCTCACTGATAGTGATGTTTAATGTTGCGGTTTTGTACGAGATACTGCCGTGACACTCTTTCGGATGCTGGTGATACGCCATGATTTGTACCATAGCCGTAGCGACACAGCCGGTGTAGCAGTTGAAACCTTTATAAACGGGCGTTTCGAGATTGTATGGTATACCTTGATCGTAAGCAATATCTCCCAAAAGCGGACCGACTTCAACATCCGCTGTTGCCTGCAACTGTTTCTCAATGGCGGCAGGAGCAGTTCCTGCTACAGGCATTTCGGTAATACCCGCACTGCGCAGAAAGCCGCGAGCGTTATCCGGCAATTGATTAAATGAACCATGATCGGAAAAACCGATAATCTCTTCACCTTCAACAATAACGAAACCACCGTTTGTGCGGTTATATACCTTGATGGTCTCTGTGGCTGCAAGCGACATTGTCGCAAAACAGGTAAACAATAAAAGCAATCTTTTCATATTTGTTTCTTTTGGTGTTATTTTACGTATTTTGTCCAAAATCTGCGCAAAAGTACAAAAAAAAATGCACATATACAAAAAAAATGTGTAGATTTTTACGATATATTGTTGATAGGGGAAAAAAAGGAAAAAAATATAATTTTTTATTTGTGTATGTGAAAAAAAAGTTGTATCTTTGCGCGGTTTTTTAGGAAACAATTAAAAATAATATAAAAACACAAGTAAATGGCTAAAGTTTATCAAGCAAATGAGATTAAGAACATTGCCCTGATGGGTGGCAGTGGTTCTGGTAAGACAACGTTGATGGAATCAATGCTGTTCGAAAGCGGTGTGATTAAACGTCGCGGCACAATTGAGGCTCAATCAACAGTATGTGACTATTTCCCGGTAGAGAAAGAGTATGGATATTCCGTTTTCTCTACAGTATGTAACATTGAATTTGGCGGCAAGAAGTTGAATATCATTGACTGCGCCGGTTCCGACGATTTCTGCGGTGGTACAGTAACTGCATTGCACGTGGTGGATACAGCAGTTATCACACTGACCTGCAACGGCGGTGTGGAGGTGGGCACACAAAACAGCTTCCGTCTGGCTGAAAATGCAAAGAAACCCGTCGTATTCTTGGTGAATAAATGCGATCATGAAAACGCTAACTTTGAACGCACTATTGAGGCACTGAAAGATAACTTCGGTAACAAGGTTTGTCTGGTACAATATCCTGTCAATGCAGGTGGAGGCTTTAATGCTGTTATCGATGTGCTGAAAGGCAAAATGCTGGTTTGGAAAGCTGAAGGCGGTACACCTGAACTCAAAGATATTCCGGCAGCAGAAGCTGGTAAGGTGGAAGAACTGCTGGGTGCATTGCACGAAATGGCAGCTGAAGCAGACGAGGCACTGATGGAGAAATTCTTCGAAGAAGGAACACTGAGCGAGGAAGATACTATCCGTGGCTTGAAAGTCGTTTTCGCAGAAGCAGGTGTATATCCTGTATTGTGTGCTTGCGGCGTGAAGGATATGGGCGCTCGTCGTTTGATGGAGTTCCTTGGCGATATGGCACCGAGCGTAGCAGAAGCTCCGAAACCCGTAACCAAAGACGGCAAAGAAGTGGCTCCTGATGCAAAAGCTCCGGCTTCCATGTTTATCTTTAAGACCAGCGTAGAACCGCACATCGGTGAAGTAAACTACTTCAAGGTGATGCAAGGTACCGTTCACGGTGCAGACGATTTGCAAAATATGGACCGCGGTAGCAAAGAGCGTATTTCGCAGCTCTATACTGTTGCCGGCTCAATCCGTGTTCCGGTTGACGAAGTAGCTGCAGGCGATATCGCTGCAACGGTAAAACTGAAAGATACACGTACAGGCAATACTTTGAACGCCAAAGATTGCGATAACCAATATCCTGCAATCTCTTATCCCGAACCGAAATATCGTCGTGCTATCCGTCCTGTAAACGAGGCTGATGCTGAGAAACTGAGCGCATTGCTCACCCGCATGCACGAAGAAGATCCGACTTGGATTATCGAGCAATCGAAAGAATTGAAACAAACTATCGTAAGCGGTCAAGGTGAATTCCACCTTCGTACACTCAAATGGCGTCTGGAGAACAACGATAAGATGATGATTGAGTACGACGAACCGAAGATCCCGTATCGCGAAACTATCACAAAAGCAGCTCGCGCTGACTATCGTCACAAGAAACAATCCGGTGGTAGCGGTCAGTTCGGTGAGGTTCACTTGATCGTAGAACCGTATGTAGAGGGAGAACCCGTTAAGGAAGTTTATAAGTTCGGTAACCAAGAATACCGTATCTCCGTAAAGGATACACAGGAGATTCCATTGGAGTGGGGTGGTAAGCTCGTTCTTATCAACTCTATCGTGGGCGGTGCTATTGATGCACGCTTTATTCCGGCTATCCTGAAAGGTATTATGGACCGTATTGAGCAAGGCCCGCTGACCGGTTCGTATGCTCGTGACGTTCGTGTAATCATCTATGATGGTAAGATGCACCCGGTTGACAGTAACGAAATTTCGTTCCGTCTCGCAGGCCGTAACGCATTCGCAGAAGCGTTCCGTAACGCTAACCCGAAAGTCCTTGAGCCTATTTATGAGGTAGAGGTGCTCGTTCCGAGTGAAATGATGGGTGATGTAATGTCTGATATCAACGGTCGTCGTGGTATGGTTCTTGGTATGGAAGCTGAAAAGAACTTCCAACGCCTCAAAGCACTTGTGCCGCTCAAAGAGATGTCTTCGTACAGCACAACATTGTCCAGCTTGACCGGTGGTCGTGCAACATTCACCATGAAGTTCAAGAGTTACGAACTTGTTCCGGGTGACGTACAAGACAAACTTATCAAAGAGTACGCTGCACAACAGGCAGAAGAAGAGTAATGTACATCGCAATTGCAGGAAATATCGGTGCCGGCAAAACAACGCTGACAAAGATGTTAGCCAAGTATTACGGATGGGAGCCACGCTTCGAAAGCGTGAGCTTCAATCCGTATCTGGAAGATTATTACAGCGATATCAAACGCTGGTCTTTCTGCTTGGAAACGTATTTCCTCAAGGAGCGATTCAAAGATTTGCTTGCGGTACTGGATTCGAAACATACGATAGTCCAGGACCGCAGCATTTTTGAGGGCGTCTATGTGTTTGTTACCAATAACTACGAACGCGGTGACTTGAGTCAGCGTGATTACGAAACTTATATGGAACTGTTCGGACACATGAAACGCCTGATGCGCCTTCCTGATTTGATGATTTATCTGCGTAAAAGTGTTCCGACACTGATTGCGCAGATACAAAAACGCGGACGGGAGTACGAGCAAACAATGCAAATTGATTATCTCAAAGACTTGAATGACCGGTACGAGGACTTCATTTACAATAAGTACGAAGGACGGGTATTGGTAATCGATTCCGACGAAATGGACTTTGAAAATAATCCTGCTGACTTCCGCGCGATTATCAATAAGATTGACGCAGAGCTTTTCGGACTCTTCTCACAAGAAAATTGGCAATCTCTGACAGAGACGAAACAATAATACTAAACGTCCTTAGGACAATAAACGTGCGAAGCACATTAAACCTTTAAACATTTACTTATGCATATAGCAATTGCCGGAAATATCGGATGTGGAAAAACAACGTTGACAAGTATGTTGGCAAAACATTATGGCTGGACTCCTCGCTTTGAGAGCGTGGAGTATAATCCGTATCTCGCTGATTTCTACGAAGATATGGCGCGCTGGTCATTCAACCTGCAGATATATTTTCTCAACAAACGCTTTAAGGATATCATAGATATCGCTAATTCGGACGAATATATCATCCAGGATCGTACCATATACGAAGATGCGCGTATTTTTGCACCTAATCTGCATGAGCAGGGATTTATGTCAGACCGCGACTTTGATAACTACTGCGACTTGTTCGAATTGATGATGTCGCTGGTCAAAATGCCCGATTTGATGATTTATATCCGCAGCTCAATCCCGAATCTGGTTGCACAAATCCAGAAACGCGGACGGAACTATGAATCGTCAATGCGTATCGATTACTTGCAGGGACTCAACGATAAGTATGAGCGCTGGATAAGTGATTACAAAGGCAAATTGCTCATCATTGATGGTGATACATGCAAGTTCGGTGACCGACCGGAAGACTTCCAATGGGTAACCGACCGTATTGATGCCGAGTTGTTCGGCCTCTTCCCGTTTGAGGCAGAGCAGAACGTCGGAAAAGAAATCAACTGATGGTTATTCAGAAGTTTCTGGATTATATAGCCATTGAGCGGAAATACTCCAACCGCACCGTGGAAGCATACCACGATGATTTGAGAGATTTTTGCACATTCTTGGGCCAGACTTTGGAAAACTTTGACCCAAGTAAAATTGATGAGGTGGATATTCGGACGTGGATGATTGATTTGCTGGATAGCGGTAAGTCGCCGCGAAGCGTTAAACGCTATTTGAGCAGTCTGCGGTCTTTCTACAAGTTTATGTTGCGAGCGGGAATAATTGACAAAGATGTCACACGCAAAATCATTGCGCCTAAAGTGGATAAACCGCTGCCGGTGTTCTTCAAAGAAAGCGAAATGGAGCGTGCTGCTGCGTATGAAGCCGAAGCCGATGATTTTGATAGTATTCGCGATTGCTTGATTATCGAAATGCTATACCAAACAGGGATGAGACAGGCGGAATTACTGGGGCTGACCGATGGCGATGTGGATGTGAAACAAGGACAAATACGCATTTTCGGTAAACGGCGCAAAGAACGAATCGTACCCATAGGCGGAAAGTTAATCAAGCAAATTAACGACTACCTTGAGGCTCGACAGCGTCTCGGCAGCGTCTCGAAGTTTTTTGTTCGAGTAAAACGCAATGGAGATGTAGAGCCGCTTAATAAAAGTACCCTATATAACATCGTGCGCGCACGCATGGGAGAAGTGTCAACCTTGAAAAAACATAGCCCGCACGTCTTGCGACATACGTTCGCAACAACAATGCTCAATAACGGAGCGGATATCCGCACAATACAAAGCTTGATGGGGCACGCATCGCTCGCCGCAACGCAAGTCTATACGCATACCACCTTTGAACAAGCGCGCAAAGCTTATAACGCTGCGCACCCAAGAGCAAAGAAAATTGATAATTGAAATAAATTAAAACTTATATATCATGAAACTGACAGTTAAAGCCGTTAACTTCGAAATGGCGGAGCGCCTTGAGAAGTACATTGACAAGAAAACAAAGCGTTACGAGAAAATCCTCAACAACGCAGGTGCAGAAATGGAAATTCGCATGACGGTGGTTAAACCCGAAACGAACTTGAATAAAGAGACCAAAGTCCGCGTCATAGGTAATGGACCGGAGATGTTCGCAGAAAAAGTGTGTGACACATTCGAACAAGGTCTCGATCAATGTCTGGAAGTAATCGACCGCCAGGTTGAGAAACTTAAAGACCGTTAATAAAACGAAAAAGTGCAATCGCTGCACTTAAAAAGAAAAAAAGAATAATGGCAAAAAAAGAAGTTCAATTCTCGCTCGTTTACCGCGATATGTGGCAATCGAGCGGTAAGTATGTGCCGCGTCGCGACCAGTTAGCTAAAATAGCGCCCGTGATAATAGATATGGGGTGCTTTGACCGTGTAGAAACTAATGGCGGGGCAAGTGAGCAAGTAAACCTGTTATATGGCGAGAACCCCAATCTGGCTGTTCGCACGTTTACCAAACCATTCAACGAAGCAGGGATCAAAACACATATGCTGGACCGCGGCTTGAACGCGTTACGGATGAATCCTGTGCCCGCTGATGTACGCGAGTTGATGTATAAAGTTAAACATGCACAAGGCACCAATATCACACGTATCTTCTGCGGATTGAATGACCCGCGCAATATTATCCCGTCTATCAAATGGGCTAAAAAAGCCGGAATGACCGCGCAAGCTACTATGTGTATGACATATAGTAAGGTGCATACTGTGGATTACTATGTGAATCTCGCGGAACAACTCATCGAAGGCGGTGCTCAGGAAATCTGCCTAAAAGATATGGCGGGTATCGGGCGTCCGGCAAGCCTTGGAAAGATTGTCGCTGCCATCAAAGAGAAACACCCGGATATTATTATACAATATCACGGCCATTGCGGACCCGGATTCTCTATCGCTTCCATGATGGAAGTGGCGAAAGCCGGATGTGATGTGCTCGACGTTGCTATGGAACCGCTTAGCTGGGGTAAAGTCCATCCCGATGTGATTACCGTGCAAGCTATGCTCAAAGATGCCGGATTCCTTGTGAAGGATATCAACATGAAGGCATACATGGAGGCACGGAGCCTGACGCAATCGTTTATGGATGAATTCCTGGGCTATTGGATTGACCCGAAAAACAGCCTGATGACCTCTTTGCTTGTCGGTTGTGGATTGCCGGGTGGTATGATGGGCTCGCTGATGGCGGACCTCAAAGGAATGCACGCTGCTATCAACACCAATCTCCGTAAAAAAGGACAACACGAACTAACGGAAGACGAATTGCTCGTTGAATTGTTTGACGAAGTACAACGTATCTGGCCGATGCTCGGTACGCCTTGCCTTGTAACACCGTTCAGCCAATACGTCAAAAACGCAGCGCTCATGAACCTCTATTCGAAGTCTATGGACGAAAAACCGTTCACACGTATGGATCCCGCTATGTGGGGAATGATTCTCGGTAAATCCGGTAAACTGCCCGGAGAACTGGCACCCGAAATCATCGAATTGGCAAAAGAAAAAGGCTTTGAATTCTATACCGGTGACCCGCAAGCGCTTTATCCGAACGAATTGCCGAGATTCATCAAAGAAATGAAAGAAAACGGCTGGGATCGTGGACAAGATGACGAAGAGCTCTTTGAGTTCGCAATGCACGAAAAACAATATCGTGAGTTCAAATCAGGACAAGCAAAAGAGCAGTTCAATGCCGATCTCGCTGATCGTATGCGCAAAGCCGGAAAAACCGTTCCGCCCGAGCTGTTGCCCAAAAAAGATACCGAAGAGGAAGATATGGCTGCTGTCGCTATGTCGCTCGATTTATATTATGGCGGCAAATCGAAAACGGTTGCTCCGTTCCGACGTGTCCTCCAGCAACATCGCCAATCTGACTGGAATCGGAAAATTTATGGAATGAATAATGTTGGATTCTAATTTCTAAAACAATGAAATACAATTTTAATGCGGGACCCAGTATCCTGCCTCAAGAAGTGATTAAACAAACAGCGGAAGCCGTTCTCGATTTCCAAGGCGAAGGACTTTCTGTCTTGGAGATCTCGCACCGCGCTAAATACTTCCAACCCGTTATGGATGAGGCGGAAGCATTGATGAAAGAACTGCTCAATGTCCCCGAAGGATATCGTGTGCTCTTCCTCGGTGGAGGTGCAAGCCTGCAATTCTGTATGGTTCCGTTTAATTTGCTCGAGAAAAAAGCCGCATACCTCAATACCGGCGTTTGGTCTAAAAAAGCTATCAAAGAGGCAAAAGGTTTTGGAGAAGTAATCGAAGTCGCAACCAGCACAACGGATATCCCAACGGATTATGAGATTCCGCAAGATGCGGATTATTTCCATATCACAACCAATAACACCATTTTCGGTACTGAAATCAACGATGACAAACTCGCTGAGATTTACAAGAAAAAAGGAAATGTGCCTTTGGTCGCTGATATGAGTTCGGATATCCTCAGCCGTCCAATTGATGTCAGCCAATACGACATCATTTATGGCGGTGCACAGAAAAACCTTGCACCCGCGGGCGTCACGTTCGTTATTATCAAAGAGTCATGCCTCGGAAAAGTCAGCCGTTATATCCCGACAATGCTGAACTACCAAACACATATTGACGGCGGTTCGATGTTCAATACACCTCCTGTTCTGCCTGTCTATACCGCTTTGCTGACGCTCCGTTGGCTCAAAGCGAATGGTGGCGTGAAATGGATTGAGGCACGCAACAAAGCAAAAGCTGAATTGCTCTATAACTGCCTCGATCACTCCAAAGTCTTCATGCCGACAATCAGCAAGAAAGAGGATAGATCACGCATGAATATCTGCTTCGTCTTCAAACCCGGATACGAGGAACTCCAAGACGATTTCTTCAAGTTCGCTACCGCTAAAGGTATGGTCGGAATCAAAGGACACCGCCTCGTCGGAGGATTCCGTGCATCTTGCTATAACGCAATGGATCTCGAAGGAGTACAAGCACTCGTGGACTGCATTAAAGAATACGAAGCTAAATTATAATTTAATATATTTTAAACTTTGACGTTTCCGAACTTTTCCCGAACCGTCACCGAAGCGTAACCGAAAGATTACCGAATGGTGAAAAAATCAAAGTTTAATATATTTTAATAATAAATAAAGTTATGAAAGTATTAGTTGCTACAGAAAAACCGTTCGCTAAAGTGGCGGTTGACGGTATTCGCGAGGTCGTCGAAAAAGCTGGATATGAACTCGCACTGTTGGAAAAATATACAGAAAAAGCGCAACTCTTAAAGGCGATTGCAGACGCTGATGCCCTGATTATCCGTTCGGATATTGTGGATGCAGAGGTACTTGACGCTGCTAAACAATTGAAAATCGTCGTTAGGGCTGGAGCCGGTTATGATAATATCGACCTCGCTGCGGCTACAGCGCATCACGTTGTCGCGATGAACACTCCCGGACAAAATAGTAATGCCGTAGCTGAATTGGCGCTCGGACTGATGGTTTATGCCGTGCGCAACTTCTATAATGGCACTTCCGGAACGGAACTCAAAGGCAAAAAACTCGGTATTCACGCATTTGGTAATGTCGGCAGAAACGTAGCACGTATCGCGAAAGGATTTGGCTTGGAGTGCTATGCCTATGACGCTTATTGCCCAGATGAGGTAATGCTCAAAGACGATGTGAAACCCGTTCATAGCGCCGAAGAACTCTACAAAACCTGCGATGTGGTTAGTCTGCATATACCTGCTACAGCAGAGACTAAAAATAGTATCAATCGCGCTTTGGTGAACTTGATGCCTAAAGGCGGATTGCTCGTCAATACAGCACGAAAAGAGGTCATCAATGAGGAAGAACTGATTCAACTAATGCAGGAACGCGCGGACTTGAAGTATGTAACCGATATTATGCCTGTCGCGGACGCTAAGTTCAAAACCCTGTTCGAAAACCGCTATTTTGCTACACCAAAGAAGATGGGGGCACAAACTGCTGAGGCAAACATCAATGCAGGTCTTGCAGCTGCAAACCAAATCGTGGACTTCTTCGTGAATGGAAATACCCGCTTCCAAGTAAATAAATAATGGGAAAAAGCAAGTACATATTAGTCCTTGTCATTTGTGCCATACTCCTTCCTACAAAGGGGTATGCACTAAACATTGAGTGTATTGGGACTGCTGTACAACGCGTGGAAAAAGGGGATACTATCTTCATTTTTGACGGAGAGCCGCACTTGCGCTCAAAAATTGGTAATGTCGATTGGTATCGAACTTCCGATAAACAACTCATTCAATCTAACACCGACGAGATTTATCCGGAATCAGGAGAAGGGGTAATCGTCAAAAAAGATGACGCGTTGTTGGATGTCGTTTATGTATTTGACTACAACGAGTATATCCCGAAAATTGACACGGTGGAAGTAACACCGAGGTGTCATGAAACGATTGTCCAAATAAAGGGACTTATTCCTGTTATGGAATATACAGACACCTTTGGCTTGAAGAGTTCGTTGAACCGTGAATGTGCCGTCTCTTATACCAATCTTAGTTGGGGAGAGGATTCTTGGCAAGATTCTGCTGCAGTGGAATCTTTCGCTTTGAGTCTGAATAAAATGCATTTACCGGCTGTTTACGGGGTTTCTACGTATGCCGTTCTCTACGATGCCGATTTGCGTAAAGACTTGAACTTGCCGATGGATTCCGTACTCTCGGAAGCAATTGTGCCACTCGCCGTGAATTCGCACGTCGTAACAACTACTACTGTGCGCGGACAAGCAGGAGAAAAATCGAACGAAGTGGAGCGACCCACAGATGCTACTGCTTTAACAGGTTCTGCACCTCTGGAGATTTTCTTTGAGGCTAATCCGACGCCTGCCGTACAGTTCTACGATTGGCGCATTTATCGCGGCTCGGAATTGCTCGTGACACGTCCCGACGAATCGTTCCGTTATACCTTCTCCAATCCGGGGCAATATAAGGTAATCAGTTATGTGATGGGATATAATTGTCCCTGTCACGAAGATGATAGCGATTGTGACCGCGATTCAACGCAAATTGATATATCCATTCCCGAATCAATGCTTAAAGTACCAAATGTCTTTACACCGAATGGCGATGGACAAAACGATGAGTTCCGGGTGCTTTACCGCTCGATACGCGAGTATCATATTTGGGTATATAACCGTTGGGGAAAACTGGTCTATGAATCCACGGATCCAGCGAAAGGATGGGACGGAAATATAGGAAGTCGCCCCGCTGCGGAAGGCGCGTATTATTACGTCATTCGGGCGTTAGGTACCGATGCCGCTCCGGCTGCTGGATATCACTCCAGACAAGCATATGAAAAAGGTAAAACAAATGGAGATGAATCCTATTTGGGTATTTACCAACTCTCTGGAGACATCAATCTGCTGCGCGGAAAAAATAAATGATTTATAGGTATTGATATAATGAAAAAGATTCTTGTTATGGCTCTTGCCACTGCTACGTTAATGGCTTGCTCGGATAAGCCTGCTTTGCCGGAAAAAACTGGTAATATCTTGTTGGATTATGCGTATTGGAATACTCCTCACGGCACATATCCTTTTGATTCAATTCATGCTGCTGATTACATGCCTGCGTTTGAGGAAGCTTTCCGTCAAGGACGTGAGGAAATTGCAGCTATTGTGAATAATCCTGAACAACCCACGTTTGCCAATACAATTGAGGCGCTGGAAAAAGCGGGACATACGCTGTCTATGGTTTCCGGTTGCTTCTATAACTTGACACATTCTGAAACCAACGATTCATTGCAGGCGTTGGAGGTCGAATTGTCTCCGATGATGTCGGAATATAGTACGTCTATTATCTTGAATGATAGCCTCTTCCAACGTGTTAAAGCTGTTTATGAGCAACGCGAGAGCTTGCGCTTGCGCCCCGATCAACGCAAATTGCTCGAGGATACGTACGAGTCATTTGCCAATAACGGAGCAAATCTTGACGAGCAAGGAAAAGCTAAATATCGCGAACTGACCGCAAAACTCTCTATGTTGACGCTGAAGTTTGGTCAAAATGTGCTGAAGGCAACGAACGCTTGGACCAAACTCATAACGGATGAGAAGGAATTGGCTGGCTTGAACGAAGACACCAAGTCTATGCTAAAGCAAAAAGCGGAACAGAAAGGTAAAAAAGGATGGCTGCTCGATCTCAAACCAACTACATATATACCTGTTATGAAGGATTGCGAGAATCGCGCCTTGCGTCAGGAAGTGTACATGGCGTATAACACACGCTGTATTGGTGGCGAGTTTGATAACACGCAGAACATCATTGATATTGCAAATACCCGACTCGAGATAGCACAACTTTTCGATAAAGAAGATTATGCACAAAAGTCTTTGCACAAAACTTGTGCCGAGACGGAAGAAGCAGTAATGTCTTTCCTCAACCAACTGCGTGACGCATATATGCCCGCTGCAAAAGCTGAAGTACAAGAACTGCAAGACTATGCGCAAACCTTGGGATTTGAAGGCGAAATTCAACCTTGGGACTGGTCGTTCTATAGCAAGAAGTTGCAAGACGCCAAGTATAGTATCTCTGATGACGTGCTCCGTCCGTATTTCGAACTTGAAGCTCTTAAACAGGGCGTATTTGGACTCGCAAATAAACTCTACGGAATAACCTTTGTTGAAAACAAAGATATCCAGGTCTATAATCCTGAAGTTTCAGCGTATGATGTCTTTGACGCACGTGGAAATTATCTCGCAGTATATTATAGCGATTTCCATCCGCGTGACGGAAAACGCGGCGGAGCTTGGATGAATGACTTCCAACCGCAATATAAGTGTGGACGCACAGATCATCGTCCGCATATTGTGAACGTAATGAACTTTACACGCCCGACAGAGACTAAACCTGCACTGCTCACGTATGATGAAGCAGAGACTTTCTTGCACGAGTTTGGGCACGGATTACATGGAATGCTTACACGTTGTTATTACTCCTCTCAATCTGGTACGGCTGTGCCGAGAGACTTCGTCGAACTGCCATCGCAGTTTAACGAAAACTTCTTGGGAGAGAAAGAGTTCTTGGATACGTTCGCTAAGCATTATGAAACTGGCGAAAAGATGCCCGAAGAACTAATTGAAAAGATTAAAGCTGCCAATAACTATCACGCTGCATATTCCTGTGTACGTCAACTCTCATTTGGTTACTTGGATATGGCTTGGCACACTATCCATGCACCGTTTGTAGTGCCGGAGGGGAAGTCTGTTCAAGAGGCGGTTATCGAGTTCGGTAACAATGCAATGGAGCAAGTACGTGTGCTTCCGAATATTGCCGGAACCCAAATGGAGACGGCATTTACGCATATTTTCTCTGGTGGATATGCCGCTGGTTATTATAGCTATAAGTGGTCTGAACTATTGGATGCTGATGCTTTTGCGCAATTCAAAAAAGCACAAGCGCAACGTGGCTCTATCTTCGACAAAAAAACGGCTGATTCCTTCCGTAAAAACATACTTGAGCGCGGTGGAACTGAAGAACCAATGGTTCTCTATCGCCGTTTCCGCGGAGGAGAACCGACTATCGATGCGCTTTTGGAGCGGGACGGTATCAAACAATAAATGGGGTTGAAACTCCAACATATTGCCAAATCTTTCGGCAAGCAACAAGTGCTGCACGATATCTCGCTGTCCATGAAGGATGGCGAGGTATTGGGATTATTAGGACCTAATGGAGCGGGAAAATCCACGTTGATGAAAATTATGGTCGGATTGTATCGCCCGGAGGGGAATGAGGCGGTGCTGCAAGTACCCGCAAGAATAGGTTATTTACCGGAGCAAAATCCTCTATATAACGATATGTACGTGCGGGAATATCTGCTTTTTATGGCTCGACTCGGAAAGGTGGAAGACCCAAAGGAGCGTGTCGAAACACTGGTCGCACGAGTCGGTCTGACGCCCGAGGCCAACAAACGTATCGGACAACTCAGTAAAGGCTATCGGCAACGGGTCGGCTTGGCACAAACCCTGTTGATTGATCCGGATTTGCTCGTCTTGGATGAACCCACAACGGGGCTCGACCCAAATCAATTGGTAGAGATAAGAACTTTGATCCGCCAACTTGGAAGGGATAGAATGGTCATTCTATCTACACATATTTTGCAGGAAGTACGGGAAATGTGTGACAGGGTCGTTATTTTGGACCACGGCGTGATTAAGGCGGACAAACCGATTACTGAAATCGCTGACCTCGAGCAGACATTTCGTGCGGCAACAATGGATTAATTGATACGTAGTAAATTATGGATGACTTCGATATTCGCCAACAAATGTCCGAAAAAGAGCAGGACAATGCTTTGAGACCGTTGTGCTTCGCAGATTTTGCAGGACAAACCAAGATTGTCAGCAATCTGAAAATCTTTGTCCAAGCTGCGCGTATGCGCCACGAAAGCCTTGACCATGTGCTGCTCTTTGGTCCTCCGGGATTGGGGAAAACTACCCTGAGTAATATTATTGCCAACGAACTGGGAGTGGGCTTTAAGGTTACTTCTGGTCCTGTATTGGACAAACCTGGAGACTTGGCAGGATTACTTACTTCCCTTGAAGAAAACGATGTCCTTTTTATTGATGAAATTCATCGGCTTAGTCCGATTGTGGAGGAATACCTCTATTCGGCGATGGAGGACTATCGGATAGATATAATGATTGATAAAGGACCAAGTGCCCGCACCATTCAGATTGACTTGAACAAATTCACCCTTATCGGTGCTACTACCCGTTCAGGATTGCTCACTTCGCCTTTGCGTGCACGTTTTGGTATCAATTGCCACCTCGAGTACTATGATGCCGATATCCTTTCGGGAATTGTCGCTCGATCAGCGGGGTTGCTCGGAATACATATTGACTCTAAAGCCGCTACCGAAATTGCGCGACGGAGTCGTGGTACACCGCGTATCGCTAATGCTTTGCTCCGCCGTGTACGCGATTTCGCACAAGTTAAAGGCGATGGAGCCATTGACCTCGATATTGCACGATATGCCCTGGAGGCGCTGAATATTGATACATTTGGCTTGGATGAGATTGATAACAAACTCCTTTGCACGATTATTGATAAGTTCAAAGGCGGTCCGGTCGGTCTGACTACTATTGCTACGGCAATGGGAGAAGATGCCGGAACGATAGAAGATGTGTACGAACCATATCTTATCAAGGAAGGCTTTATCAAACGCACTCCCCGTGGCCGCGAAGCCACCGAACTGGCATATCGTCATCTTGGTAAGAACATCCTTTCCCGCGACGGCCAGCAGACCATGTTTTAACCGCTTATGATCGCCCCGACTGCGCGCCTGAGACATATCGACATCTTGCGGTCTATCGCAATTATCTTGGTCGTGATTGGCCATGTCGGCGCATTCCCTGGACTGGAACTTGTGGAACGCCGTTTCCCGATTTACTGCTATCACATGGCGCTTTTCTTCTTCGTCAGCGGCTATCTTTTCCGCGATATGGAGTGGGGATCTTTCGGCCGGTTTGTTTGGCGAAAGACGAAGACCCTCGCGCTCCCGCTTATTGGCTGGAACATTGTTTATGCCGGTATTGTCAGTTTCCTTTCTGCCAATGCCGTTACGAACTACTTGCCGCCGGTGGAAAGTATCTGGACTGCGCATAATCTGTTCGTCGAACCCTTCCTGACAGGCCACCAGTATTACCTCAACCTCGCTACGTGGTTTATCGGTGTGTTGTATGTCGCGATGCTGGTTTACGGCCTTTTCCACCTGCTGACAAAGCGTCTTCCCGACTGGGCATTACTCATCATCTACGCCCTTTTGGCAGGACTTGCCCTGTATAGTGCCCGATTCGAGTTCTTCGCCTCGCACTACTGGCTCATCCCGCAACGTGCCTGCTATGCCTTGTTTTTCATACAACTCGGCCGGTGCTTCCGCCGGTATATCGAACCGCTGCTCACTCCCGATCGCTTATGCTGGATCACCCTCGTCGTTTTCCTTATTTGGTGGGCATCACTTACTTGCGAGTGGCGGTATCATGTTCTCGTCTTCATGAACTTCGAAGGCCACGTCATCCGTCCGCTTTGCGCCGGAGCGTTGGGTTGTTTGTTCTGGGCGATGATGAGTATGTTGATTGCCCGCAAAACGCCTGCCAATCGGCTGGAACGCCTGCTTGGTGCGAATACTTGGTCCATCATGACGCATCATCTTTTGGTGCGCTTCCTTATCGTTTGGTTGGCTGTGACGCTTACCCGCGATGCCGCGCAAATAGACGCTTTCCGTAACGACTTCTGGTATCGTTCGCCGGCCGTCGATTACTGGATTTATGTCGCTGCGATGATTGTGCTGCCGATTATTTGGCAGGTGCTTTTTGATAGACTCAAATCCTTTATGCCACTACCCGAAAAATGGAAAAAATGAAGCAATATAAAGTCATATTTCTCGACTGGGACGATACAATTGGTGATTGGTCGCATGCCGCAGAGCAGGCATTGCACGTTATTTATGAGCGCTATCACCTCAACGAGTTGTATGAGACCGTCGCGGACTTCTTCAATACTTACGAACCGTACAACCTCGAACTGTGGAGTAAATACGGACGCAGTGAGGTAACCAAAGAGCAACTGCACTTCGAACGCTTTTACTATCCGCTGATGGTGAACAACTATCCCGAGTTTCACGGCATGGAAAAGAAACAATTAGCCTTACAGATGGGCGATGAGTTTTTAGAGCTGACAAACAAGTATTTTTCCTTGCTGCCGGATGCAGAGCAGGTCGTGAAGTACTTGGCTGCCAAGTATCCTCTGACGATTATCAGCAACGGCTTTAAGGAAGTGCAGTACTACAAGTTTTCGCACTCGGGATTGGCGAAATATTTTACCCACACCATCATCAGTGAAGAAGTGGGGATCAACAAACCGAATCCCAAGTTGTTTGAATTTGCGCTTGAGATGAACGGCGTGCCGGCGGATGAAGCGCTTATGATTGGCGATAGTTATAGTTCCGATATCGAGGGGGCTAAAGTGGCGGGAATTGACCAATTGTGGCTGTGTCAATCGCCGGAACAGGGGCAAACTGCGACATATATTGTGCCAAAACTGACGGATATAATGGCCTTATTGTGACAATTTGGCAGATATACTGACAATCGGCACGCTTATTGATAAACAACTATTGACAAATGATATTTCAGCATATGAGTAAGAAAGAACATAAACACGAAGAGCCTCAAAAAGAGGTGCAACAGACGGTTGAAGAGCAGCCGCAGGAGAATAAAGAAAGCAATCCCATCGAAGAACTTGAACAAAAAGTGGCTGAACTCGAGCAGAAAGTGGCGGAATTGGAGGATATCAAACTGCGCCAAATGGCAGAGTTTGACAATTATCGTCGCCGCACTAACAAAGAAAAACTTGAACTGATGGAAACGGCGGGAGAGGGAATCTTTAAGAACATGTTGCCCCTGATTGATGACTTGGAACGAGCAATGCAGGCTGTTGATAAGGCGCAGGATATTGACGCTTTAAAAGAAGGCATACATCTCATTTATCAGAAATTTATCGGATTCTTGGAGCAGAATAATGTGAAACCCATTGAAACCGAAAACAAAGATTTTGATACCGACGAGCATGAAGCGGTTACTACTTTTGCTGCCGGTGAGGACAAAAAAGGCAAAGTCATTGATTGCACCCAAAAAGGCTATAAGCTTGGGGACAAGGTCATACGCTTTGCTAAAGTTGTTGTAGGAGAATAATATTATGGCAGAAAAACGTGATTACTATGAAGTCTTGGGAGTGGCTAAAACAGCCACTGCTGAAGAGATAAAAAAGGCGTACCGCAAGAAAGCGATACAATACCACCCTGACAAAAACCCGGGCGATAAAGATGCTGAGGAAAAGTTCAAGGAGGCGGCGGAAGCGTATGAAGTCCTTAGTGACCCGCAGAAGAGACAACGCTACGACCAATTCGGCTTTGCAGGCATGCAAGGCGCTGGAGGATTTAGCGGGGGAGGCGGATTCTCTATGGAGGATATCTTCTCCCAATTCGGAGACTTGTTCGAAAGTTGGGGTATGGGCAGCAATATGGGCGGTCATTTCTCGCAGTTCTTCGGAGGGGGCGCTGGAGGAAGCAGACAGCGCGTGCGTCGAGGAACGGACTTGCGAGTCAAGGTGCGTCTTACCCTGGAGGAAATCAATTCCGGAGTCGAGAAGAAGATCAAAGTTAAGAAACTCGTCTCGTGTAAGGACTGCCAAGGAACAGGTAGCGCGGATGGAAAGGGTGGGGAGACTTGCCCGACCTGTAAAGGCTCAGGACGTGTCGTACGCACGCAAAGAGGTATCTTTGGAATGATGCAGGTACAGGAAGACTGTCCGACTTGTCACGGCGAGGGAAAAATTATCAAGAACAAGTGCCCGCATTGTAATGGTGAAGGAGTCGTTCGTGACGAGGAAATCATTACCATTAAGATTCCTGCTGGCGTTTCTGGGGGCATGCAGATTCCTGTACAGGGCAAGGGTAATGCGGCGCCGCACGGAGGTGTACCGGGCGATTTGCTCGTATTGGTGGAAGAGGAAGAGCACAAAGACCTTGTGCGCGAAGGCAACGACTTGATTTATAACCTCTTACTCGATATGCCGACGGCTATTCTCGGAGGTCAGGTCCTGATACCGACGCTTACCGGCGATGTGAAGATCACTATCACACCCGGTACGCAGCCCGGAAAGGTGCTACGTATGCGTGGAAAAGGACTGCCTATCATCGATCAATATGCGCGCCAATACGGTACGGGAGACTTGCTTATCAATGTCGGAGTTTATATCCCTGAGCACTTGGATAAGGATGAACGCAAACTCATCGAGCAACTCCGCGATTCCAAGAATATAGCTCCCGGAAGTGCTGATAAGAAAAACTTCTTCAAAAACCTCTTCTCGTGAGAAAACTCTTACTGATAGTCTGTTTGGTGTTGGGTGTCGGATTTGCCGGTGCCCAAACGTTTTTGTATGACGTAGATTTCGTCACGAACTTTGACAACCGCGAAATCCACCATCCATACGAGGACTCGCAGACCCTGTTCGGTATCAGGCTTACACCGACTATCGGGCTCGGATTTAACGACTCGATTGGGGGAACGCACAAACTGATGGCGGGCGTCTCTTATGTCCAGCCTTTCGGCTCCAAGTGGCGTGATTGCACGGTGAATCCGACCGTCTATTATCAGTTTGACGCCAAAGGATTCCGCCTCAACTTCGGATTTGTGCCGTACGACTTTATGTCCGAGCCGCTGCCCGACTATTTGCGCTCCGATTCGCTCGCTTTCGCTTATCCAAATATACAGGGTGTCCTGTTCCAATACCGCAGTAAGTGGGGATACGCCGATTTGCTTTGTGATTGGCGGGGAATGATGAGTGCCGATACGCGCGAGGCGTTTAGGATTATCGCGGCAGGTAAGTTCCGCTATAATTGGCTTTTTGCCGGAGGGTATGCCCAACTCAATCATCTAAGTCACAATGCCGGTACGATTCTCGGCGTCTGTGATGATATTGTCATCAATCCGTTGGTCGGGGTCTCACTGGGCTATCTCACACCGCTTGACTCGCTGGCGCTGCAGGTCGGATATATTGGCGCTTTCCAGCGTGACAGAAGGGCGGGAGAGCAGTGGTTCGCCCACGGATTGCATGCAGACTTCTATCTCGGATGGCGCTTTATTGGTTTCCGAAACGAGTTCTATTTTGGGGACAATCAGATGCCTTTGTACCCCAAGTACGGGCAACTTGTCAATCAGGGAGACCCGCGCTATCAGGCACGTATTTACAACCGCACGGATATTTTCTTTTACCTTATCCGCCGCTCGTTTGTTACGGCTTATGCCGGATGGAATCTGCTCTATTTGGATGGCTTTGGACTTAGCCACCAGCAGCAAGTCGTGTGCCGCTTCAGCCTCGAACCTTTGTTGCGCTATACCAAATTGACCAAACCGGAGCGTCTCGCCCAGCGTAAAGCCGGCACGCACCTCCGCACACTCTCTTATCGCTAATTGATACCCTAATTCTCAATTCTCAATTCTCAATTCTCAATTATCAATTATCAATTATCAATTATATTACTCTTCGTCGCTTCCGCGCTGATGGCTGAAGTTCCTATTACGCCGCCTGATTTGAGAACAAAGACCGGCATCGCGCCCGCTTTCTTCGGACCTAACGCGTTGCCTGTTCCGGACATGTTGGACGGACGAACGCAGGACAAACTGAGAATCGAACTGGCAGCAGATGGATATTTCGGCTATCAAAAAGACCAAACAGCTGACTTGTTCGCGCGTATTTATGTCCCGCTGTGGACGCCGCGCGTCAATCTTACTGTCTGGATGCCTGTCATGGAGTGGTATCGAATGACACCCGAACGACAGCGGACTTGCAGGCTACAAGACACAACGCAAATTGCCGGACACGAAGCGGGAGATGTATATGTTTCCACCGATATACAAATACTCAAGGCGCGCAAATATACGCCAGATATCGCTTTCCGGGCGGCATTTAAAACGGCATCTGGAGGCAGCTTCGACAAGGCACGCTACTTTGATAACTCCGGATATTGGTTCGATCTCGCCGTCGGCAAATCCCTCTATTTTGGTTCCAACAGCGTCAGCGGTCCAACATCCAACAGCGTCAGCGGTCCAACATCCAACAGCGAAGCGGTCCAACCTCTATTCGAGCTGCGATTAGCAGCGACTTTGGGTTTCCTTTGTTGGCAGACCGACAACAGCCGACAGAACGATGCACTTATGTATGGCGTGCAATTGCTTCTCAAGCATCAGTTCGTCTCATTGCAGGCAACGTGGGGAGGATATATGGGTTGGGAGAAATACGGCGACAGGCCTATGACCATTAAGGCGCGAATAGCTGGACATATTAAGGGCTTTGAACCTTTTGTCGCCTATCAGTACGGTATCAAAGACTATCCTTTCCACCAGATCAGAATAGGGTTGGCGTATAACATCAATATCTTGCCCGATAAAAAATGAAAATCACGCTTCTTTTAGTTGGCAAAACGGCGGATAATCGCCTGCAATCGCTGATTGACGAATACCAGAATCGTCTCAAACACTATATCCCTTTTGAAATCAAGATTGTGGAGCTCAAGTCGCGAGGAACGCAGGAGGCGGAGGCGCTTATCAAGCAGCAGGAGGGAGATTTGATTCTCAAGGCGGTGACGCCTTCTTCGGATGTTGTCTTATTGGATGAGCGTGGAAAGCAGTTTCGGTCTGTTGAGTTTGCCGATTACTTGCAGAAAAAGATGTCTGCAGGTCGGGATTTAGTCTTTGTTGTTGGTGGTCCTTTTGGTTTCTCGCAGGAGGTGTATGATAGGGCAAATGCCCAGTTCAGTTTGTCTAAGATGACTTTCTCTCATCAAATGATTCGTTTGCTTTTTATTGAGCAGTTATACCGTGCGATGACCATCCTCCGCCACGAACCCTACCACCACGAATAACCAACCTCCACCTTCCACCAAAATGCCAAATGACCATACAGCGTAGCAGATCGTTCGAGCGCAGCGAGATAAGAAATGACAAATGGCAAATGGCCATTCTCAATTCTCAATTATTAATTGATTGTCAATTATCAATTCTCATTAACACTTTAACACTTTAACGCTTTAACACTTTAACGCTTTAACACTTTAACACTACTAAAAAAGTGCCGCTTTTTCATCAATCCATCATTTAGTGCCGCAGACACGGCTCAATCCATCATTAAGAAAAAAGTGCTGCTTTTTTGATAAAAGTTGCACTTTTTTTTGTATATGTCAAATATTTTCACTTCCTTTGCACGTTTTTTTTACTACTCTAACCGTAAGATAACCGTAGGATAACCGTAAGATAACCGTAGGATAAAGCACCCCGACAGCATACCTCACCCGCCTCAATAACTCAATAATTCGATAATCAATAACTCAATCCATCGTACATCGTACATTCGTAAATCGTAAATCTGTCAATCCTTCAAAAACACATGTTTTACAACATGTTTTTGCTTTTTTTACCTTTTTTATTTGCGTATGTGGATAATTTTTTGTACTTTTGCACGCTAATTTGTAATTAACCATAGCAAAATAATAATATCATGAATACACAAACTACCCACGGGTTCTCTCTCCCCGTATTTAATCGTATTACTAAAACCTTAGTCCTTTTATCCCTCTTCCTCTCCCTCGGAGCCGGAACCATTTGGGCGGAAAATGTAGATTTCTCTGCACAAGGGTATACAAATCAGCAGGAAATAACGAGTTATACAGGAACAACTTTTAGTGTGGCCTTTGCTAAAGGTACAAATAGTAATGCCTCTAAATATTTTACAAGTGGAACTGCTATTCGTTGTTATGGTGGAAATACTATAACATTGTCAGCGAGTAGTGGAAACCTAACAGCATTTACTATTACTTTTGGAAGTTCTGATGGAACGAATGCAATAACGGCGGATGTGGGAACATATACTAATGGTTCTTGGTCGGGCACTGCTGCTACGGTTGTTCTTACTATCAGTGGTTCTTCGGGAAATAGACGTATCGCCGGTTTTACAGGTGTCACAACTTCTGGCGGTGGTGGCACTCCGACTTTATCGAGCATATCGGTTCAAACCCCACCAACTAAAACAACTTATACCGCAGGTGAAACTTTTGACCCTACAGGATTAGTGATTACACGTACTTATAGTAGTGGTTCTCCCGATACTTACACATATGCCGGACATACAAGTGAGTTTACTTTCTCTCCGACAACTTCAACTGCATTGACAACAGCAGATGATAAAGTAACTATTACTTACGGTGGTAAAACTGTAGATCAAGCCATTACAGTCAATTCTTCCGGTGGTGGTGCAGGAACAGGTACTATCAATTTTGGTAGTGCTACTGGGTCTACTAAAATAGATGGCATTTCAGTAACAGGAGATGATAATTTGGGTAATACATGGACGATATCAACAGTAATGTCTGAGACATCCTTTACCCAATCATCCGATTACTCGCAAGTTGGTTCGTCTAAAAAACCAGCTACAAGTATAACATTTGAAATGGATTTGGGAGAAGAATATAGTGTCACAAGTTTATCAGCAGATTTTGGAGGTTTTAATGGAACAGCAGGTGATATATCATTAGAGATAGATGATAATGAGGTCGGGACAGGGGCGTTGTCTACTTCTAGTGACGTGACCATTAGTGCTCCTGCTGCGATCTTACCTGTAACGGGGCAAGTCTTAAAAGTTACTGTCACAAATATAACTGCGGGTGTTAAGTGTTATGGAATTTCTTATACGATTGCCTCTGCCGGACCAGCTATCGATGCTATTTCAGTAAAAACTGCTCCAACAACATCTTATACTGAACGCGATTATTTTGACCCGACGGGATTGGTGATAAATGTGGAATATGAAGATGGTACAGATGAGGATGTCGCATATACGTCTGCGAATAGTGGTAAATTTGCCTTTTCTCCATCTACAACAACGCAACTGACCACTGCGGATGACCATGTTACTATTACTTATGGTGGCAAATCTGTCAATTTGACAATTTCTGTTGCGGCACTTACTCCGCGAACATATACATTCTATCCGGGGTCTGGAACATGTACAACCAGCACTTTAACAGAGAGTGCTTATGAGGATGGCGTAGAATTACCGACAGCAACAGCGCCTGCCGGCTGTGATCCTGAATATACTTTTGCCGGATGGGCAACCGCTTCTGTGAGTGAAACGACGACACGACCGGCATTGTTCGCAGCAGGAACAAACTATAATGGAAGCGATCTAAATTTATATGCGGTATACAAACAAAGTTCTGGCGGCTCCGGTTTTACTTTAAGCATCGAGGTAAATGGTACAACTTATTATGTTGGTGGTCGAACAGGAACCAATAAATATCTTAACGCGACCACAACTGCGGCATCAGCAGCTACCTTTGATATTGTCGAACAAAATGGCTCGAAATATCTGTGTTGGATAGATGGTGCGAATACTTATTATCTATATACCGGTACAAGCAGTTCCGCCGATCTTAGCTTCACAACAGATGTTACTACTGCTTTGTATGATTGGACTATTACGGAAGGCAGTACTATTTACTTTGAGTCAAATGGCAATGCCCGTGCTTTAGCTTTAAATACGAACGCGAATCCTATTCGTTTTGCTGCATATCTAACTTCGAGTAATACTGATAATGAGTTTATTAAGAGTGGTAGTGGAACGACAACATATAATAGTAATCCTGAATGTGTTTGCACTTCCGTGAATATCACTTACAATGCGAATGGAGGAACTTTGGCTGACGGATGCTCCAATGTGTCAGCAGGTGCCTGCGACCGCGATTGGCAATTATGTGCCGCGCCAACAAAAACAGGATATATATTCTCAGGATGGAAGGATCAGTCCGGAACTATCTATGAAGCGGAAGCGGAAGTCCAATCGTTACGTAAGTCATTGACGCTAACAGCGCAGTGGGTTGAGAATCCATACACGGTGAACTTCGATCCGGGTAATGGTTCTTGCAATAAAACGTCTTTGACAGAGAGTTCCCGTGGTAGCGGAGTTAAACTGCCATCAGCCACACCTGTCGGACAATGTTCCGGTGAGTGGCGTTTCGTGGGATGGACGCGTAATCAGCTGACAGGGGAAGATAATACTTCTTACACGTTAGCAGGTGTAGCTAATGAAATGTATATCCCGACGACCAATAACGAAACGCTCTATGCCGTATATTCGAAGTTAGATATTAGTGGAAGTGGCGATGTGGAATTTTCTAAATATACAGGAACATCAATTGAAGAAGGATTGTATGTGTTGGTAATATATCAAGCAGAAGGATCTTATGGTCGACTGAAGTATGCGACACCCAATAGTGGACGTATTCCTTATACTAAAGAGTGGACTGCCGCTGCTCCTGCCTCGATTATTATCAATTCACCTTCTATTTCTGATGATGTATTCCAACTCTCCAACGCAGATGGTAAGTGGCTACTCTATAATATGGGACAGGAAACATATTTGGGAGCAGGATCAGGTGGCAACCTAACGTGGTCAGCGCGTACTTCTGCTTTGACTTATACTGCGGCTAAGGAATCCACTATAGATTGGTGGCAGTTCCAGTTTGTTGATCCGAAGGATGAAAAAACCTATTATCTTTCTGCTAACCCGACAAGTGATTATTTCCGAAACTATGCACTTAGTACTCTTGGTAACGACCCTTATCGTATTATGTTATACAAAGGAGCAGAAGGAACAACGTATTATAGTTGTGCTCCCCAATGCGTAGCATGTACAGATCCTGAATGGTCATTCCGAGACGGTGAACATGTTGTTCGGGCTTTAGGAAGTTCCAACTATACGAATATTGTAGATAAAAAGTTTGAATCTACTGGCGCAAAAACATATAAGAGTAGTAATGAAGCCGTAGCAACAGTGAATGCTTCAACAGGTGAAGTTACAATGCTTTCAGTCGGCTCAACGATTATCACACTTAAACTGGCGAAGACATCCACCTATTGTGCACAAGTGTTGCAATATGAGTTGGAAGTGAAAAATCCGTCGATGGAAGTTGTTGAGATTACAAAAACGACTGATCCGAATAATCCAAGTGATCCGACAGAATATTATGGAGCTGTTATTGAACATGACTTGGAAGGTGAGACTTCTATTGTTATTAAGGAACGCGAAACAACGCTTGTGGGAGAATATGCCAACGACTTGTTTATTTCCAAATACTTTGAGGCGGCTTCCAATATGAAATTGTTTGCAATCTTTAATGGTACGGATCATGATATAGACATTAGTAATATCCGTATTCGGTGTAACTGTGGTTTAGGAGGAAATACAGTGTGGCCGACTACTAAGGGAGACTTTGGATATCTGGAACTCAAAGATGTATCAAAACTAAGGGATGACTATCCGGACTTGAAAATACCTTCCGGTACCGAGTTGATATTCTGGTCGAATAATAAAAAAGGTCAGGCTACCACTGTGATGAATTGTATCAATATGACAATCAATGGAACGGAATATGATTACTCAAATATGGAGGCAAATGAAATTCCGAACTGGTATTGTATAGGAAGGTATGATATATATGGATATAGCGAACCGAATCTCTTGCCTGATGCTGACGGTAACAACCAGTTTATCTTCAACGGAGATGACTCAATGATTCTTGAACGTTATAACGAGGTAACCACTTCTTGGGATGTCATAGACCTCTTCGGAGCCGGTACTGCTTCGGCACCCGCTTCTGTAGCAGATTTGAAAACGGCAGGATATATCAAAACGGTTAATACGGAGTATAATATTAATGGAACTAATCAAAAATTAAATGATGATGACGGATTCTATGCTGTATGCGATGGCATAACTATTCCTTATTCGACTAACCGTTATATGCTGATTCGTAAAAAAACGGTTAAAGACGGATTGCATGCAGTTGCGAGCAATGCTTCTAATTTTGCGACATTGTGTGAGGAATGGGATGGCACACCGGTCGGCGGAAGTACCAGTGGTTCCGGGGCAAATAACCCGTATTGCTATTCGGGAAGATGCTTCAGCGATATCGCTCAATATGATTATGCTAAGCAATATGTGAATTGGGTAGATTTACCGCCAGAAAAATTATCGGCAATTGATAATGGAGATGGTACAAAAACAATTATTATTAAGGATATGGAAGATCGTGCTTGTACTTCACTACAAATAACTGTAACCAATTCTTCTTCTGAAGTAATTGCAGAGTCAGAGTTTAAGATTCCGATTATCGTGAATGGAGACAAGCAAACGGATAACGACCTGTTCTATGAACAACATGATGCTTGTGCAACATGTGATGTAATCATCATGGATGGGGGCGTATTGACGAAAGCAGCAAACGATGCGTCTCACGACAAAGCGATAATCCGTAATTTAGACATCTATGCCGGAGGTAAAGTGGTTGTTCCTTCAGGAACGCATTATACGGTCAATAACTTGACATTCCGTTCACGTGTGGCAGAAGATGGCTTGAATATGGACTTCCCAGAATTAGTTATAAATGGTGAATTAGAGCATAAAGCAAAGAGCATCTCGCAGCGTATCAGGGTGGATGATAGGAGGTTCTACAATTTTGTGGTACCATATCCTGTTCGTATAAGTCAGATAACCTTCTCGACAGGCGAGGAAGCTGTATATGGTGAAGATTATATCATTGATATTTATGATGGTGAAAAACGAGCAGAAACGCAGGCCGGTGGATGTTGGACGCATTTTGATGGCGAGATATTACATCCGGGCGTTGGCTATACTTTGGCTGTGGCACCAAAATCGGGACATACATATGCGGATTTGGTGTTCCCAATGCCAGATGGCGACCTTTCTATAGGAGAACCGGATACGAAAACTTTGAATATATATGCTTGGGGTACCTCGGAAACTCGTGCTAACCATAAAGGATGGAACTTGATAGGTAATCCTTATCTCCAAAAATATCTCAAGAATAACATATATGCTGAATCCAGCGAGATGTTGACGACCGGTAAATTGGAGCCTGATCCGGAACACCCGGGGTGGTGGAAGAGTGATAATTCTTCAATACCTTATGTTACTGTGATTAATTCAACTCGTGATGATTATACCCAGGAAGCCGTTGAATTGTCAGATCTTCCCCCGTTTACTACATTCTTTGTTCAAGTGGGCAAGTCGGAAACAGCGTCCGGTTCTAAAGTGGAATTAACATTTAACAAAGGACATCGCGCTAATATGGCTCAACGCTATCGGAAAGAAGCCGAACAGCCTTCTGTAACTAAAGCGGGATTGTTACTGACGGGAGAGAATATAAAAGATAACTTCGGTGTTATCGTCGGCGAACAATATGGCCCAACGTACGATATGCAGGCAGATTTAAGTAAAGAGTTTGGAACAACCTATTCATTAAAAGCGTATACTCTACAAGATGGAGATAAATTGCCTTTGGCATTTGAGGCTGTACATCCTGATCGCTTGACTCAACCAATACCTGTTGGAGTACGTTTGCCGAAGAATGGTTCTTATACCTTTAAGGCTGATGAACGTTATAATCTTGGTGCATTTGAGCATATTTATCTCAGCGATAATATTACCGGTAAACATGTGGACTTATTGGATGAGAACTACTCATTTGATGGTATAAAGACGAAGGTAGATAATCGATTCAGCTTGACACTTGTTTTGCGACCGAAGACACCTACTGATATAGATAGAGTTGTATCAGGTATTGCTATTACAAGCCGGACAGGAGCTCTTATGTTAAGTGGTTTGCCGGATAAAGCCGAGATTTATATTTACGATATGGCAGGGCGAATGATTACAACTGATTATACTCATGACCAATCAACAGCCGTTTATGCAGTTCCAACCGGAGTATATCAGGTTCGTGTGGTTGCTGACAACAATAATGCATTGTTGCGGACGATAGTTTATTAATTTATTAACCATGAAAAACATACAACTATGCGAATCGATAAACTAAATAATATTCAGAGCATCTGGCAACGCGAGAAACAGCGTAATCGCCGTAGAATGGTGTACTTCTTCCTGATTGTATTGGGATCGGCTTACTTGGTCTTGATTGGTTCCTTGTTTATCTCCCAACGGAGCGGACAAGATACGGCGAAGTTTGAAAACGATGTTATTCGCGTCTCGGGAACAGCTGACGCAGACGGACTTACGCTTCCGGCAGTAAAACCTGCTACACTTCCGACTTATCGTCCGGCAGGCAAGATTACTCACAATTACTCGCAGACAACATCTTCATCTGCTGCACCGCAACATACGTGGAAATCTACTTCCGGCGGAAGCGGAATCAAAGTACATACTACTTCTTCCGCAACGGTGAAGAACGTTGGCAGCGGGGCATCCTTTTCCGGTGGCCAAGTAAGCGGAGTTACCGTAACGGCACAGTCTTCGGCATTTGGTACATCGACCTCTATTATGGTTGTTCCGACTATAGCGCGTGTATCTTCTCGCAATCTGAATGCCGCTAATACAATGGCTGCAGAGGCAGAGGTGATAAACACCGGTACATCTGAACGACAAGGAAAAGCGGGAATAAAAACTTGGGGAGATCATGATCCGGATCCTATGCTTGACCCCATTGGCGACGGACTTTGGGCTTTGCTCATTCTCGCTTTGGGATATGGTGCATTTATGTTTTACCGACGCAAGTCACATTCGATAATCCATAATCCATAATTCGTTCAAAAAAATTTGTGTATATCAAATTTTTGTTGTACCTTTGCAGCGCCGTTCGCTTTACAAGAACGGAAATTAGTTTATGAAAAAGTCACAAATTGTATTGATAATCGGTCTGGTGGTTTTACTTGCCGGCGCGGTGCTGACGTTTACACCGCTCAAGGAGTACGCCAACTACGTGCTGGTGGCAGGGCTGCTGATTATTGTTATTCGTGGTAGTCTCCGTATTAGGGAAAAAGACGAACAGGCGGCAAAAAAGAATGATGAACCAAGCGAAGAAAATTGACAATTCGGTTCTTATTCCCGAAATGGCTGCTTTACTGCACGCGGGTAAGGACGTGCGCTTTACGCCTACCGGTGTCAGTATGAGGCCGTTTATTGAGGGCGGCAGCGATATTGTCGTTTTGCGCAAGAAGGCTGCTGTGGCTGTCGGAGACATTGCCCTTGCGGTCGTACAGCCGGCAGTGTCTGCGGTTCAACATCCCGCTGCACAGCGCCCCGATAACGTCTATGTCCTGCACCGCGTAATCGCTGTGAACGGTGACTCGGTTACGCTTGCCGGAGACGGCAACTTAGGCGGCACAGAGCATTGCAGAATGCAGGACGTGTTGGGAACGGTTATCCGTATCGAAAACGCGCAGGGGCGTCGCAAATGTATCACACGAGGCAGACTGTGGTATTACATACGTCCTTGCCGCAAATGGCTGCTGAAGGTCTATCGTAAACTGTTAAAGTTCGGGCTGATTGGCGCTGAACATAGATAATAAACCTGTAATATCCGAAAATATATATATTATGAAGACAAAAAAGGGCTTTAAACTACGTCAATTGGGTGATGAGTGGATTCTGATAGGCGAAACGGTGGAGCAGATTAACTTCAACAAGATGATTACTATGAACGAATCTGCTGCTTATCTATGGGGCAAAGCTGTTGAGACGAAGGGCAAGGATTTGGGCGTTGATGACTTGACGCAGTGGTTGTTGGATGAGTATGAAGTCTCGGAAGAAGAAGCTCGCAAAGACGCCCAATTAACGATAGATAATTGGCTCGAGATAGGTATTGCCGAGTAATCAGGATATCCCTTCCCAATTCTGTTGTGTGATGCGAAGCAGATCCAATCGCTCTTTGTAGATGCGGTTAAATTGGCTTTCCAATAGCGGGTCTTCGTCCAATATCTCAAATGCCGCTTTGCGCGCCAACTCCAACACTTGTCCATCCGTACTGAGATTCGCTATTTTCAGGTCAAAAGGTGTGCCCGATTGTTTGGTACCGCTCAGGTCTCCTTGTCCGCGTAGTTTCAGGTCGGCTTCGGCGATACGGAAACCGTCGTTGGTCGCGACCATCACTTCGATCCGTTGCCGTGTTTCTTTCGTCAGTTCGTTGCGCGTGAGCAGCAGGCAGTAGCTTTGGTCGGCTCCACGTCCGACGCGACCGCGCAGCTGGTGCAACTGACTTAGTCCGAAACGTTCGGCATTTTGTATAATCATCACACTGGCGTTGGGCACGTTCACTCCCACTTCTATCACCGTTGTCGCTACCAATATCTGGGTCTCGCCCTTAACAAAACGCTGCATTTGTTCGTCTTTGTCTTTGGCTTTCATCTGTCCGTGAACCATAGATATATGGTATTGCGGAAAGGTCTCGCACAGTTCGTTGAATCCGTTTTGCAGGTCGAGTAAGTCTAATGTCTCGTTTTCCTTGATAAGCGGATAGACCACGTATATCTGCCTGCCTAACTCGATTTGTTTTGTGATGAACTTATTGACGCTTGCCTTTCGTTGGATGGAGTAGTGCAGGGTATAGACCGGTTTTCTTCCGGGTGGCAGTTCGTCTATTTGGCTGACGTGCAAGTCGCCGTAGAGGGTCATCGCAAGGGTGCGGGGAATCGGTGTTGCGGTCATCACGAGCACGTGTGGCGGGGTGAAGTTCTTCGCCCATAACTTGGCGCGTTGTGCTACGCCGAAGCGGTGCTGTTCATCTACAATCACCAATCCCAAGTTCGCAAACTGTACCTCATCTTCTATCAGCGCGTGTGTGCCTACAAGGATATCCACCGTCTTATTCCGCAATCCTTCGTGCAGCGGCTCGCGTTGTTTTTTGGTCGTTGAGCCGGTCAGCAGTTCGATGCGGGCAATATCCGGAGGAACGAGCGACTTGAGTGTCTGATAGTGTTGGTTGGCAAGAATCTCGGTGGGCACCATAATACAGGTCTGGTAACCGTTGTCGGCGGCTAACAGTGCGCACATCAACGCCACTAAGGTCTTCCCGCTACCAACATCGCCTTGCAGCAAACGGTTCATTTGCTTGCCGGATTTCATGTCACCTTGTATCTCTTTGATAACACGTTTTTGCGCGTTGGTCAGTTCAAAGGGCAGACATTCGTGGTAGAAACGGTTAAAGCGCGTGCCGACTTTGGGCATTAGCAGGCCTTGATTTTGTTCGCGTCTCTTCATTTGGCGCAAAATCTGCAACTGGATAAAGAACAGTTCCTCGAACTTCAATCGCTCACGAGCGCGCTGCATAGAGACGGTATCTTTGGGAAAGTGGATATTCGTCAGCGCTTCTGTCAGACCGATCAGGTGGTAGCGGCTTAATAGATCTTGTCCTAATACCTCCGGCACGCCGTGTTGCAGCAACGGCATTAGCGAAGCGATGATACTCCGTACGCCTTTGGAGTTGAGTCCGCAGGCTTTCATCTTCTCCGTTGTGTTGTAGTCCGGCTCTAATCCCTGTATCATTTGGGGTGTAACCTTCGACATCGGTGTGAGTTCCGGGTGTACGAAGTTGTACGTGTGATTAAAACGCGAGGGTTTGCCGAAGAGGAGATATTGTACTCCTTTTTCGAGCTTGATGTATTGCACGCCTTTGAACCACACTAACTCGATGTTGTGTCGTCCATCCGTAAAGATTGCGCTCAGGCGTTTGCCTTTACCGGCACCTATGGTGTGCCAGTCAAGTATCTCTCCGACGATTTGTACTGTTGTTTCTTCGTCGCTTATCTCGTGAATTTGGTAGAAACGGCTACGGTCGGTGTATTTGTATGGATAAACGCGTAACAGGTCGAGTGCTGTCTCGACTTTTAGTTCTTTACGAAGAGTGTCGGCACGTTTGGCGCCGACACCCTTACAATACGCAATATCCAAGTGTGCTAATTCCACAATTATTGGAGTCGGAAGTTAACCGGCACGGTGTATTTCACGCGAACCGGTTTACCGCGTTGTTTACCGGGCTTCCAAGGCGGCATGGACTTAATCACGCGAATTGCCTCTTTGTCGAGAGACGGGTCACCGCCGGAGCGAACTACCTCAACATCTACAATCTTACCGTCTTTATTTACCACAAACTGGCAGATAACGCGACCTTGAATACCATTTTCTTGGGCAATCACGGGGTATTTTACGTTCTCGCTCAGGTATTTGAACAGGGCTTGTTGTCCGCCCGGGAATTCCGGCATCGTCTCAACGACTACGAATACAACTTCATCGTCTTCTTCCGGTTGTTCTAATTCGACCGGAGCTTGGATGATAACCTCAACGTCTTTGTCGTCTTCGGTGTTAATCTCGATGGTTTCAGTTTCCACATCGTCTTCCACAACGTTCAGCACTTCCACTTCTTGAACTGGAGGTGGTGGAGGGGGAGGAGTTGTTTCTTGCGTTGTTTGTTGGATATCGATTTCCTCTTCGATAAGGAAGTCTGTATCGACAACGTCGTACTTAACAACTTCGTGCTCTGTCCATTCGAGGGCAACGTAGCACAAACTCAGTACAAGAACAAACCCCATCAGCACGTAGGTGAATTTCTTGTCTTCCAAACTGGCTTTTTGTGACTTTTTGACTTGCATATTCTGTCTAAATATTTTTTTCAGCCCGCAAAATTACAACAAAAATTGCACATACGCAAATTTTTTAGCATTTTTTTTTGCAAAAAGGATAAATTTATCCGGAATAGTTGCATAATTGTGTCTGTCGGGGTGCTTGCACACCAGCAGACACTAAACGTTGCGCAGCAACACTAAACGTCCGAAGGACAATAAACGTGCGAAGCACAATACACAAAAAAAGCGGCAAACGCCGCTTTTTCATCAATCCATCATTTAGTGCCGCAGGCACGGCTCAATCCATCATTGAAAAAGCGGCATTTGCCGCTTTTTCGTTTATTCCACTTCTGCACCTTGCACGCTATAGGTCTTGCCGTCGCGGATGATGAGAAGTTGATTATCTTTGATAATCTTATTTGCCATTTGCGATTTGTCATTTGTGATTTGGTCCACAGCAGTGCCATTAGTAGTTGTAAAGTTTCTCGTCTTGCTATAGAGTGTCTCTCCTCCGTTTTTGGCAATCACTGTACATGAATATGCTGTTCCCGCTTCCAGACCGCCAATGGTATATTGCCAACCGGTAGCCGTTTGTACGGCGGTTTTAGGATTGCCACCATTTGCTTTCTTCGCCAAACTGATATTCAGCAATTGTCCCAACTCATTGAACGACAGCGTGCAGATAAGATCACTTCCTTTGTAAATATTAATCGTATATACCGTTGCGCCGGTTACGGCAGGCCATTTTATGACAACACTATTATCCGTCGGATTGGCTTCAAGGTCAGTTACGACCGCTTCCGGAGCTTGGATTGGCTGGATATTATTGCCAAAGTCTTTCCATTGGTCAGCTGCTTTGTAAGTAGCCACACTGCCTGCTGGTACATATACAGGTATGGATTTATCAACTCCATCAAAAACATCTTCTCCACAAGTCGGTGGTGCTGCCGCCTCGCAAGTAATAGAGGTCAAACTACTGCAACTACGGAAAGCCGCAAATTCAATGCTTGTGACGCTGTTGGGAATGGTTACAGAGGTCAAACTGCTGCAATAAGCGAAAGCATAACTTCCAATGCTTGTGACGTTGTTGGGAATTGTCACAGCGGTCAACCTGCTGCATTCATAGAAAGCATAATCTCCAATGCTTGTGACGTTGTTGCCAATTGTCACAGAAGTCAAACCGCTGCAACCGGAGAAAGCATAATTTCCGATGCTTGTGACGCTGTTGCCAATTGTCACAGAGGTCAAACTGATGCAATGATAGAAAGTACTATTTCCAATGCTTGCGACGCTGTTGGGAATAGTCACAGAGGTCAAATGGTCGCAACCGGAGAAAGCATAACTTCCAATGCTTGTGACGCCCTCTCCTATAATAACGGAAGTAATGGATAGACTGTAGTCATACCATGGAGTAGAATCCCAATCAAAATCATCCATTGCTCCTCTTCCGGAGATGGTAAGTACGCCGTCGGTTAAGTCCCATGTAAGGTTTTCACCACACTTGCCGCTTTCGGCAAAGAGTGTTCCTGCGCTTGCAATGAGAGCAAGGAAAAAAGTAAAGATTTTGTGTTTCATAAGATTTAATATGTTTACATGTTTATAGTGTTTTTGCAGTCTGTTCATATTCACCGTGCAAAGGTACGGAAAAAATTGCACATACGCAAAAAAAAGTGCAACTTTTGTAAAAAAAGCGGAACTTTTTTTGTTTAGTGTGCTTCGCACGTTTAGTGTGCTTCGCACGTGTAGTGTCCAACTTCCAACAGCGTAGCGGTCCAACTTCCAATTGTCAATTGTCAATTCTCAACTCTCAATTCTCAACTGCTTCCATTCGGACGATGCACGGACGATGACAATTATTTGCTAAAAAGAACAAAAATGCACTCAAAATTTGCATATTTGAAAAAAAAGTAGTACCTTTGCACAAAATTTAAACCTAAACAACCTTAACTTATGTCAAAAGTACGTTTTATTAAGCCTATTCTATCTGCAAGTGGCAGGTTATTTGGCGGTTCGAATATCTATTTTCGAACAAATCGTTTAACCGGTAAATCTCACACCGGAACTATCAGAAACCCCTACAAAGGACCGAGTAGCACTGCACAACAAGCTACCCGAGAACGCTTTCGTTATGTGATGTCTCTCGTGAAAACGCAATTGCAAGATCCGGCCAAAAAGGCGCAATGGCAACAAGAATTTATGTCTCAAAATGAAATTGGGACTTTGGTCGGTTTTGTGTATCACATGTTAAATAAACAATTACTATGAAAAATAATTCGAATGAAATTAAAGACTATCGCTATTTGATAAGCACACGAAAGGCGGCACAACTCGGTATTGAAGGAATCCCGATGTTGTTGTATTTTGCACTGGAGAATTATAATAAATTACAACCTTGCAAGTTAGGTTATGCAAAAATGGCAGAAGCTTTCCGATGCGGAACAAAAAATACGGTCGCAACAGCTATAAATAAACTGATAGATAAAGGATTGGTTATTAAGTTAAGCGACGGAGCATATATAGTGAAGGGCTGTCAATTTGATGAACCTGAAAATCAGCAAAAACTATCTGAAAATCAACCGACATCGACTGAAAAACAACCGACATCGACTGATAATCAGACAATTTTAAAAGAAAGAAGCAAAGAAAATATAAATAATATAAAAAATACCAACCAAACAAAGAACTCGGGTGGAGAGGTGGTCTTTTCTGATGATTTTCTTTATTTTTGGGACATGTTCGCAATACCGAATATACCAGATTACGACTTTGACAACCGCAAGGTTTCTTGTTACGAAATGTGGCAGAAATTACCAAACGATTGGAAAGAAAAGGCCGCTGAGTATGCAACCTATCATAAGCCGGGTGTTAATCCGTATTTTTGGCTGAGGGACGAAAAGTTTCTTCGGGTGAGAGTTGATGAGAAAGGGAATGTCGTATATGGTGAAAGTGATGCAAAATCGGATGCGAATGATGAACCTCGCTGGTTGACTAAAAGCGAGGTAAGTGAAAACATCGGACAAGGGAAATTAGTTTGCTGCAGAAATCCAAAAACGGAGCTTTTTGGATTTCTATTTAAAGAAGATTACCCAAAATTTAATTTCGAGTTGGCGCAGGATAAGCCATATAGATAAAGTTGAAAAACATGCGTTTTTTCATGCGGAAATCTTAACAGAAAGTATGAAAATAATTGGCAAAAGGGCAGCAAATTATGCTTGACCTTAATAATCGTACATATTTTCGTAAGGTGCGCTATTGCACGCGTGCGCGAAAAGCAGTACCTTTGCAGCGTTTTTTGGATTAACGATTATAGATTAACGATTATAGATTATAGATTATCGATTATAGATTATAGATTATAGATTATTGAGAATTGAGAATTGATTATATGAAGAAGATTGTGTTATTGATTGCTTGTGTTGTGGCAAGCTCTGTTATTTGTGCGCAACAACTGCCCGACCCGCACTTTGAAGATTGGTCGGCTACTTTCAACAAAGATATCCAGCTCAAAGATTGGCACGGAAGTAACGTGTCTCAGTTGGGATTTAAGTTTACCTTTCTCTTTCAGAAACCCGGTCGTACGGGTTACTGCGCTTATGTGGCAGACCGCGAGATTGGCGCATTCGGCATCAAAGAGACCGGTCCGGGCTATTTCAGTTTGGGCGAAGCTTGGCAGTTGCTGAAAGGCTTGAGTACCGGTTCAGCGACGGCAGGTACAGTAGGAGGCATAGCGTGGAAGTATCGCCCCGATACGATATCGGTATGGATTAAACGTACCGGTGCGCACACTGCGGATGAGGATTTTCATATCCTATACTACGCTTGGACAGGCTCGAGCAAGGGCACACAATACAAGAATAAGAACGGTGGCGCTACCACTACCGAACGCATCAACGAGGAAAGCGATATCCGCCAAGCCACAGACGCGAACGAGTTCGGAACGGAGGTGAAAGCGAAACAAGTAGCGGAGGGCTGGCTTCGCGCACGGGCACAATACAACAACTGGACACAAATCAAAGTGCCGATATACTACTTCAACGACGCTCAACCGTCCATGTGCAATGTGATATTCTCCGCCGGTAACTATCCGGCTTTTCGTGCGAATGACGGCCTGTACGACGGTAACGGTTTGTATGTGGATGATGTGGAACTGATCTATTCGTCGAAGATAGAGACCCTGAAGATTAACGGTGTCGTGATGCCGGATTTCAATCCGAACGCGACGGGTGTTCAGACCTTTAAGGTACCGAACGATGAGGAAATCCGTATCGAGGGTTATCGCGGTGCGGGCAAACTGAAGAATATCAAAGGCAAGACCGCCGTGCTGAAAGGACGCAAGTTGTCGGATAAAGAAATGACCATTCAACCCGGCAAAGTCAATGGTGCACCGTACGTGATTACCGTAAACGCGGAAGACGGAAGCTCGCAGACGGTATATAAGGTGAAGTTAACGAGTTATTGATTATAGATTATTGATTATAGATTATTGATTATAGATTATTGATTATATGAAGAAAATTGTGTTATTGATTGCTTGTGTTGTGGCAAGCGTTGGAATTCGTGCTCAGCAGTTTCCTGACCCCCATTTTGAGGATTGGTCCGGCACCAAGTTTGACGGCAATGTGCAGCCCAAATATTGGCACGGAAGTAATGTGGAACAGTCGGCAATGGGACTGACCTTCCGCTTTAATTTTACGAACCGTGAGACAGGCCGTACAGGTTACTGTGTGATGGTTCAAGACCAGGAAGTGGGCGCACCGGCGTTAGGTTTGGTGGAGACCAGCCCCGGCTACTTCGGCTTGGGAACCGCTTGGCAGTATTTGGAAGGCGTGAGCACGAATACCGCTACAGCAGGCACATACGGAGGTATATCGTGGAGCTATCGTCCGGACACAATATCCGTGTGGATTAAACGTACCGGAGACAAGGCAAGTCAGGAGGATTTTCATATATTGTACTATGCTTGGTCCGGCAAAGCAATCGGAACCAGTTACCGCTGCAAGAACGGCGGTTGTACGAATGTGAAAATCGAAAACGAGGAGAGCGATATCCGTCGCGACATGGACGGCAATACATGTACGATTAGTCAGACCGCGAATCAGATAGCGGAAGGATGGTTGCATGCGCGCGCGACATACAACAACTGGACACAAATCAAGGTGCCCATCGTGTATATGAACAGCGATGTGCCAACGATGTGTAACGTGATCTTCTCGGCTTCCAACTACCCGAACTTCCGCGCACAAACAGGATTGTATCCTGGGAACAGCTTGTATGTCGATGACGTGGAATTGATTTATTCGTCGAAAATCGGTACCCTGTATATCGGCGACAAAGAATGGAAAGGCTTTGACCCCGACTCGGAGGAAGAGCAAGTCTATTCGCTCGGCGAAAGTGCAACCACTATTCCTGCCATCGAGGCTTGGCGCGGTGCCGGCAAACTGACAAACGTAGTCGGGACATCGAAGACCTACAACGGCCGTAAATTGAGCGGCAACGAGATCAGTATCACTAACGGTACCATTGACGGTGCGCCGACCACTATAGTTGTTCGCGCAGAAGACGGCAGTTCGACACACACCTATAAGATTAAGTTCGTGCGTGCCGCATCCACCAACGCGAACCTTGCAGGCATCAATATCAACGGCGAACCGCTTGCCGGATTCAAAGGCACTACAACGAGTTATACTGTGGAATTGCCTTACGGTACGACGAAAGCTCCTGTGGTTGAAGCGGTAAAAGCGGAGGATAAGCAGAAAGTGACCTATACGCAAGCAAGTTCGACAACAGGTACAGCTACCATCGTTGTGACCGCGGCAGACGATAAGACAAAGAAAACCTATACGCTGAAATTCTCGGTGGCACAACTCAAAGATAATACACTGAAGAATATCCTCGTGAACGGTGAGGAGGTAGCCGGTTTTATCCCGTCACAAACAATCTATAAAGTATCGCTGCCGATAGGTACAACAACAATGCCGACCGTTCAAGCAGTATCGGCTTATCCTGCCGGTGCGCAAACCATTCAATATACAGCGCCGGACAAGATAGACGGAGGAACCTATCAAATAGCGGTTTCGACGCCGGGCAACCCCACGCCGAAGACCTACAAACTGAACTTTAAGTTGGAGGCGTCCACCTATTCCCGCCTGAAAGACCTGCAAATGGGCGGGTATATCCAATCCTTCGATCCGGACGTGCTGACGTATTACGTAAACCTGCCGCTCGGAACAACCAAGTTACCGGCTATCACGTACGTGAAAGGCGACCAATATCAGCAAACACCGGAGATTCAGGAAGGCGGCTTGGACGGCACCACACGTGTTATCGTGACGGCAGCCAACGGAGACCAAACGGTGTATAAGATTATTGTTTCAACAAAGAAATCCGACCGCTCGGATCTGAAGAATATCTTTATCGACGGTCAGCCTTTGCCGGGCTTCTCCGCTGCAACCCTCAAATATACGTACAACCTCGCGGTTGGTACAACAAAAGTTCCGACCTTGACCGTGACGCAGGGCGATGAGTACCAAACCGTGAATATCTCCTATGGCGGATTGAACGAAGTGACACGTATCACAGTGGCAGCCGGCGACGGCAGTATTACGGTTTATCAGATTACGTTTGCAGTCCAGAAATCCGATAATAATCGTTTGGCGGATATTCAAGTGGGCGGGAAGTCGCTACCAGGCTTCTCTGCGGATGTGTTGGAATATACCTATACCCTGTCAAAAGGCGAGGCTGTTCCTGACGTGAAACCCGTCAAAGCAGAGCCTTCACAGACCGTCAATGAGCGTAAGATAACCAGTGCGCCGGACGACTACAAACTGACAGTGGTGGCAGAATCCGGAGCAAAACAAACCTATATCATCCACTTCGTGCTGAATCTGTCCCACAACGCGGACCTTGCAGCCATTAAACTGGACGGCACAGAAATGGAAGGATTTGACCCGAAGACAACCGCGTACAAGATTACCCTGCCCGCCGGACAAAGTATAGTCCCCGAAGTGAGCTTTACCAAAGGCGACCCGGGGCAAAAAGTGCTGGTGTCCGAAGACAAAAACAGCTTTACACTGCAAGTAACCGCAGAGGACGGCACAACGAAGAATACCTATACGGTGACATTTATTATACAGGTATCCGCCAATGCGCAGTTAAAACTGATCCGGTTGGACGGAGACAGTTTGCCGAACTTTGACAAGGAGGTGATTGAATATGATTATACCTGTTTGTCGATACCGTTTATTACCGTAGAGAAATCCGATTCCGCGCAACAAGTGACGATTGCGGCTCCCGGCGGTTACGGTACTGCTTCAATTATGGTGGCTGCCGAGTCCGGAGATAAAATGACCTATCTGATTCACTTCATCAAACCGTCTTCTGACGCCGTCTTGCTCGAGGCAATTATGGTCAATGGCGAGAATATGATGAAGGACCCAACGATAGAGAACTATACCGTTACCTATTCGGATATCGTTCCGACCGTGACCTATAAGGCAAAAGAAGGTCAGACTGTTACACAAATCGACACGAAAGACGAAGAGAATAATCCGCAAACGATTCTCTATGTCCAAGCCGGCGGTGAGAGTAAGACCTATACGGTGAATTTCTTGCGGGAATTCAGTGACAAGGCGACGTTGGCAGGTATTTGGTTGAACGGCACACTCATAGAAGGGTGGAGCGCAACGACATTCGATTATACCCGTAAGTTGCAAGAAGGCGAGTCCGAACCGGTTATCACCTATCAACGCAGCGAGGATAGCCAAACGGCGGTATTCGGTCAAAAAGAACAAGGCGTTTACCAAATTGTGGTATTGGCTGCCGACGGAAAGGCAAAGAATACCTATACGGTGACCTTCGAACAACGCGATATGTATTCCAATACAGACCTGCTTAATCCGACGTTGGACAGTATTCCGTTTGTGTTCAGCAAATCGAATACCCATCACGGCGGGGATATCACGGAAGGTTCGAATTTGCCGGTATTCGGCTATACCAAACAACCCGGACAAACCGTGATGGTTAGCAATATCAGCGACCACGAACAACGAATCATCGTAGTAGCAGAAAACGGAAACAGTGCGGTGTATAAGATTACTTATACGAAAACCGCAGGCAGTGACGCCAGCCTGACCGGTATCCTGCTGGACGGTGAGCGCATGAAAGAGTTTGATACAAAACTAACCGAATATACGGTACTTTTGGATGAGCGTACCGAGGTCGTTCCGTCCATCACGCCGGTTAGTAATGTGGTGGGGCAGGTATATAATATAAGGTACGGGCGCGTGAATGAGCCGACAACCATTGAAGTGGTGGCAAAAGACGGCAAGACCAAACAAACCTATACCCTCCATTTCAATGTGCGCAAACTGACCAATTCGAAACTCAAACGTCTGTGGTTGGACGATTTGGGTGCCGAAACGGATTTGATGACTGATGCCGACGTGCTGGAATATACGCACGAGTTGAGTTTTGACGCAACCACTATCCCGAGTGTGCTGTTTACACGCGATGAAGAGGAACAGCAAATCGATTATACGCTTGGTCGTGGCGGTGAGACGTGGATCAAAGTGACCGCACAGTCCGGTGACACGCGTACCTATCACGTACGCTTTGTGAAAGCAAAACCCAAACAACAAAATATCCTCAAACAGATAAAAGTAAACGGCGAGACCGTTGCTATAAACGATAGTATATTTGTGGACTTGGCTTATGGCGAGATGCAGTTTGATATCGACTACGAGAAGAATTACGACCAGCAAGCCGTGATAGTCAGCAACGGCGGAGTGGGGCAGCCCTCGCAATTGATTGTTGTTGCCAATCACAAGAATATTGCGGATAAGGTATATACGATTATTCCTCGCCTTCCGGAGTTTAACCCGACCGGCAAATTGGAGTCGTTGTCGTTTGGCGGCAAACCCGTCCCGAACTTCCGACCGAATGTATATAACTATGTAGTGAGTGTGACTGCGAAGCCGGAAGCTGCCAACTTTGTTGGTACGACCTTCGACGGCACAACAGTTACGACGGATCAGATTGACCATACGAAGAAAGAGGTGAAACTCATAGTTCCCGGCGAGAAGGGTGAGACGTATCATATCAGTTGGTTCTATACGAATTGTGAGCCGCCGTTTGATTTTGAATGGATAGATACGGATAAGGCATACGGTTGGACCGATGGTGTGTTTGCGTCTTTGAAAAAAGGTACTATTCAAACTTCTACCGGCACTAAACCTCGCGGATGGAAAGTTCCGGCAGACTGCTCATCAGGCTTTGATTATGATGCCGTTGCCTCAACGATGTCTTACCAAACCGGAATGGAAGTTCTGGAAGTTGGAAATGCAGCATCCCTCAACACCTGCCGAAGCAGCAGTATGAATGGCTCCATGCCGGGCGTTATGACGACTGGTGAGCTTACCTTATCGTGGGGTGCAAGAGGAGAAACGACCTTAACGGTGTCAGAAGCTGCTAATAAAGGATTTGTCTATAAGAATACTCCTGAAAGCTTTGCTTTTGATTATAGTCCCCGCGCCACCAAAGGTGGAATTAACGCTTGGAGTGCTTGGGCAATTCTTAGTGATGGTTCAAATATCTCGAAGAAATCGTTTACCAACGGAAACTATAGCGATTTGAAGAAGTGGAAAACAGCTATTATTCCGTTGAATGTTAAGGAAATCGGTACAGTTGCTCGAGCAAATATTATGATTTGTTCTTCCGAAATCAGCGGAAATTCATTTAATTGCTACGGAGGTAGTACCGTAAAAACAAGTAGTTTGATTGTTCGAGACTTACATTTCGTATATAACTCGACCATTAGTTCAGTTACCGTAGACGGCAATAGTGCACAGGTTGACAACTCGGCGAAGACCATCTCATATGAGTTCAGCGATCCCGAATATGCTAAGATTCCGAATATCAAGTTCGTAGGAGAAGTTTCCGACCAAGAGCAACAATTCCGTGATTGGAAACCCGAGGTTTTGGAAGGCAATAAGATGGTACGCCGTGCGGTTTTGCGCAACTATGGCGAGGACCACTCCTATACCGATTACAATCTTGCCATCTCGCGCCCTGCAGTAACGGATAACACCCTCGATTCGCTGTCTTGGGGAGACAAGAAAACAATTCTTGCAGGCGACAAAACCGATTACACGATTTATCGCACCAGTCCGTTAGATGAGATGCCGGATATCCGCGTCGTGCGGAACAGTGTTCACCAAAAGGTGGCTATCGCCCGCAACTACGATACAATTCGAATCACCGTGACTCCCGAAGTGGGGGAAGCCAAGGTTTATACAATCCGTTTTGTTGATCTGGACAACGACAAGGATGCCACTTTGGCGGCTGTAAAAGGCGTTACGCTGACGGAGAATGTATTTGATTACCAAATCACTCCGACCCAATTGGCAGGATTGAACTTCACGAAAAAGAATATGTATCAATCCGTTTGTATGACCCACTCTTTGGAAGGTGCAACGATAGCTGTTACCGCAGCCGACAAAACGACCAAGCAACAATATCGCTTTACACTGCCGGATATACCCACCGACGCTGAGTTGGCTTCGCTGACCTTGGGTGACAAAGTGATTACACTGCCCGAGAAACTGATTAAAGTGACCGAAATGCCGGAAGTCGTGCTCTTTGAGCGCAAGGCAGCGTCCGATTCCGTGTTCCAAGTAATCACAACGGACTCCATCGAATGGACACTCTTTGGAACGGATAGCAAGCAAAATACCTATAAGTTGCTCAATACCACCAATGCGGATAGTATTGCCACGCTGAAAGCGCTGCTTGTAAATGGTGAGAATTACAAGTCCTTCGACCCGACCGAAAACGAACTCGTTATTCCGACCGATACGATGGTTTCGCTGCAAGTCGTTCCGCAGAACTTGGCACAAACCATCAATATATCCTTCCATCCAAAGACCCGTAATTCAACAGGTAAGGACGTGCTTGCACAGAGTTTCGTATTTGAGGTAATCGTGACGGCAGCGGACGGCAAAACAACGATGAATTATAGCTTCATTTTGGAGGCACCCAAGTCTGCCGACGCATCGCTCAAGGCAATTATCGTCGGAAACGACACCCTACAGAATATTGCCCAAACAATGACCTACTCAATACCGATTCCTGCAGGACCGAAAACCGCAGAACCGAAACTCGCCAATATACAGTATATCCCCGCAGACCCGCAGGCGACCATTGAAGTAGCACCCGCGCTGTTGAATGGAACCAACTATATTACGGTTACCTCTGCCGACGGATCGAAGGAAATTCAATACGAATTGGTGGTTGAGTCTGCCAAGTCCAGCTTTGCGCAATTGGACGGAATTATGATTGATGGCAAACCGATTGCCGACTTCCAAGCCGACAGATACTACTATTCCGTTCAGGTAGAACCGGATATTGAACACACAATACTTGCCAGCTCGCAGGATAAGTTCCAGCAAATCGATATCCAAATGCTGCGTGCCGGAGAAGATGTACAACGAAAAATGCTCATTAATGTGATTGCGGAAGACAAAATGCACTCCGAGCGATATATCGTTGAACTATATGAGGCATCGCTCTCGAATATCGTCACGTTGAAAGATATTATTGTGGACGGAAAGTCTCTACCGAACTTCGACCCGATGCAGAACAGTTACGATACCATTCTTCCTGCAACTGCAACCAAGACGCCTGATGTGCGTGCTGTTATGATGGTGGAAGGACAAACCGTGACCATCGACAAAAACGGTTGGGATGTCTCGTTTGAGGTCGTTGCTGCGAACCAAAAGGATACCAACAACTACTTTATACACTTTACCAAACCGATGTCCAGCGATGTCACATTGAAAATGATTATGTGGAACGGAGACTCACTGAAAGGATTTACTCCCGAAAATAAAGTGTACCAAATTCCGCTTCCTGTTGGTGTACACAATATCCCGACTATTTACGCGCAACGTAACGTAAGTGTACAGCAAATGCCCCAAATAGTGGAAAAAGACAGTCTTACTGCAGAGATACACGTCACCGCAGAAGACGGCACGCAGGGACTATACACCTTGCTCTTCAGCGAAACATTTTCGGATGCTGATTCCCTGTTGGCTATCTATGCCGACAACCAACTCATTGAAGGCTTCACACCGAAGAATTTCTACTACGCACTCAAATTGCCGGTAGAGCAAGCTGAATTCCCCGAACTGACGTGGGAGGAAGTGGATACCTTGCAAAAAATTAAGCTGGATACCCTCCATATGGATTCCGTAAAGATGATGTGCCAAATCGAAGTCCTCGCCGAAAACAAACACAAGAATATCTACACCATTTCCTATGAACGTGAATTGTGGGATGTCGATACCTTGCAAATGATTTATGTGGATAACAAACCGCTTGAAGGATTCCGGGCAAATGCGTACGAATACTCGGTTATTCTACCGGCGGGAGCTACGGAATTGCCACACGTCTCTTGGGATACAAACGATAAGTATCAGCAACAAATACGTATCGAAGAATCAGTTGACTCGATTGCCACCAAGTCGCTCAACAAGAAAGTGAATGTCATCGTTACGGCACCGAACGGAAACAGCCGGACTTATACGATTCACTTCCCCGTTGAATTGTCTTCCGAAGCTTCGCTCAACCTCATCCAATACGGAGGCCAGACTTTGCCGGGATTCGACGCAGAACGAACAATGTATCACGTCGATCTGCCGATTGGAACCAAAGACGTGCCGGTTATTACTGTCGTTAAGAAAGATGAAACTCAAAAGGTCGATATCAACACCGATGATTGGACAGTGACTATCGATGTCGTTGCTGAGGATGGAATCAGTACAAAACATTATACTATTGAATTCGGACTCGCAAAATCCGACAATACACTTTTGGATAGTATCATTTACATCTTTGCCGACCATCAAGATACGATTGCGGTCAATCCCGAGGTATTTGATTATACTTTTGCCTTGCCGATGGGCGCACAAGAACTGCCTGTAATTGACGTTGTTCGCGGAGATTCGTTACAAACCATCGACATCTCTCCGGCTCAAATGACCGCGGATAGCTCGTATATGGCGACCATTCTTGTTACTGCCGCGGACGAAGAAACACAGGCGGAATACATAATTACATTCGTGCCTACGCGAAGCAATGATGCCAATCTGACAATGATCTTCATCAACGGTGAAGCGTTAGAAGGATTCCACACCGATTCGCTGGAATACAATATCGTCTTCCCGAGCGGAACTACACCGGAAGAGTACTTTACCGCCGAGCAGGTAACTTGCACGCTCTCCGACAAACTCGCTACGGATTCTATCTGGCGCGACGAGCACTATACTATCTTCATCGAAATTACCGCGCAAGACGGGTCACGAAACATGTATTCTATCACGCAATCTACCGGCTTGTCTGACGACAATTGGCTCGAGGATATCTTGCTCGATAGTGTTTCGTTACGTGACTTCGACCCAGAAACCTTGTTCTATACCTATTACATCGTTCAAGGTAAGACCGCGCCGGAAATCACAGCTATTCCGCATGACGAAAAAGCGGAAGTATTCATCAAACCCGGACAGGCAGTCGGAGACACAACACTGATTACCTGCACCGCGGAAAATGGAGATAGTCGCTCATATCGTATCTTGTTCACCTATACATCCATTAATGAAGGACAAACACCGCAAAAACAAGATGTACTGGTGAAACGTCTCTTTGGTGGCTCACAGATATTTGTCGCTTCTATCCGGGCAAATGTAGCATTCGCGCTCTATGACCAGTACGGACATCTGGTCGAGTATATACAAAGCTTGCCGACCTGTGACCCCAACGATGCTATTATGGGAGTTGATGCTAACGGACAAGAATATCTGGTAGATGTCGTCAGCGAGCAATCAGGAGTAACATTGTCTTTGGATATGAATACAATTTACTTCTATGGCTTCTACGAGAACGAAAAACGCCGTATCACATCCGGTAAACTGGTCATTGTGAATGCACCGGCGCAAAAATGATAAAATTTTAAGAATTTACGTAAAATATGCCTATTAAAAGGGAATAAAAGTAGTACAATTTTTAAGATTAGGCGTTCACTTATTGGGAAAAAGCAGGTGCGATTTGCGTATCTGCTTTTTTTGTCGTAATTTTGCACGGATTTTTGCACGGATTTTTGCACGGTTTTTTGCACGTCCTTTTTACGATACGTTACCGATACGTCACCGATACGTCACCGAAGGATGAACATACAAAAAATCAGTAAAAACGATAACAATTTTAAAACAATTAACATATGAAAAAATTCTACACATTTTTTGTAGCGCTTTTTGCTACTATCGCTGCTTTCGCAGCTACAGAACAAGCTTGGTACAACGATGTAACCTCCATCGCCAATAATGGACAGTATTACATCTATTCCGTGGGAGGCTCCGCTTTCGCAAAAGCAGGAAGTGCTACCGTGCAAGCTATCACTCCGAAAAATTACAAACAAGTATCAGCGTATCTGTTTAAAATCGAAAAGGCAGAACAAGGTTATGTGACCAACGGATCGTATTATTTGCGTTCAAATACTGAATTGCTTGTTAGTAGTAATAGCGGTCCTGTTTGCACAAACTCAAGTGATAAAGGAACAAAGATTATTTGGACTTCTATGGCAAGTGGAACTTATTGGAATATCCATAGTTACTACGAGTATTTAGGTGACCGCTATCCGGCATTATATTATAAGGATAACAAATATGACGGTTATATTAAACATAACAGTGGTGTTGACTATAGTAAAACCAAAGACCTGCAAACTGCTACGGAATATCGCTGGTATCTCGTTTCACAGGCACAATTGGACCGCCACTTCGCTATCTATAACTACGACGTGTACAAAGAGTCTATTGCTGACTACACCAAATACGAAAACAATGTACCGGCTGCCTATTATACCCAACTCCAAAATGCGTATAGCACAACGTATAGCGTAAAAAATGCGGAACACTCAAAGTCTGTCGTTGAAGCGCATCAAACTGCGCTGAAAGCACTTTATGACGGTGCAGAGGATATGAAAACCGCGTACGCTGATGCCAAAGCAAAAATCAAAGCGCTTGACGACGTTCAGGATAAAGGAGAAGGAACTGAAATCCAAACGGCTGTTACCAATGCACGTACTGCTTTGGAGCAGGCTACAACCGTCGCTGATATCAATGCTGCGGCTACACTCAAAGCTGTTGACCCGATTACCTTCAGTAAAACCACCTTTGATGCACTGCAAAGTCTTGCGAATGTCGCTTCTTCGGAGCAAGGACAAACAATCACGTACACTTCTTCAGATACGAAGATTGTAAATGCAGAAATGAAAGCGCTTTATAAAGGTACGGTTACTATCACTGCCACCACTGCAGGAAACGATAACTATTATCCATTTAAACGCTCTGCTACGATTACCATCAATCCCATTACTACAACCGGAGAAGAGACTGCATCTGTTTGCGAAGGAACAACCTATCCTTATGAAGGCGGTGAATACGCTCCCGGTACACATACAGTAACGCTCGCAAATAGAAATATCACCGGCGGTGATTCTATCGTAACGCTTACCGTAAACGCACTCCCTGTTTATAACGTGACCGATGGTAAAGATATCTGCCCCGGCGAATTGCCGTTTACTTGGGCTGGAGAAACATTCACAGAAGCGGGTACGAAAACACATGTATTCACCAGCATCAATGGATGTGACTCTACGGTTACTTTCACTTTGACCGTTAAACCTGTATTCAACACAACAGCCGAAGAAACCATCTGCCCCGCTGCTTTGCCATATACTTGGGCAGGAGAAACATTCACAGAGGCAGGCACAAAAACGCATACCTTTACCAGTTCATACGGCTGTGACTCTACTGTTACGTTCACCCTGCACGTAAATACGGCTTATGAAGTGAAAGACAGCGCAGCTATTTGCCCCGGCGAATTGCCTTATACGTGGGAAACAGAAACCTTTACAGAGGCTGGCACAAAGACCCTCACCCTGCAATCAATTGTTGGCTGCGACTCAATCGTGACATTTACGCTGACCGTCAATCCGACTTTCTTCACGCAAGAAGAAGACGAAATGTATGTCGGCACAGAAAAAGAATGGCACGGAATTGACCTTTCTGTGATGGAGGTTGGTGATACAACGCTGGTTGACTCTTTGCTCACTGTTGCCGGTTGTGACTCAGTATTCGTGTTGCATTTGACCGTGAACGAATTACCGACCACATACGGAACCGTTACGGCTGAAGTTTGCCAAGGCACTGAGTTTGAGTACAACGGCACGTTCTACGCCGCTGGCGAATATACCATCACATCGAAAAATGTTCTTGGTGGAGATAGTATCATCACACTGACCGTTTCTGAACTGCCGACGTATGTCGTTGAACAGAAAGATACCATAACCTATGGTCAAACCTACAAACGCGGAGGAGAGGAACTTCTGCTTAATGCCGGAGATTACGTTTATACAGACTCTTTGCAGACACTTGCCGGCTGTGACTCGGTTATTCTGACCAAACTCGCAGTACTTAAAGCGGAGCAAACCATCGAGTGGGATTTCGTGCAATGTGATTGTTTCAAGGTCGGAGACGAGTTCCTGTTGATAGCAACCGCAACCAGCGGATTGGAAGTAGAGTTCTCGCTTACGGATAACAACGTGGCTGCTATTGAGAATAATATCTTCAAAGCACTCAAAGCAGGTTCAGTGACAATCATCGCTACGCAAGATGGTAACGAAAACTACCTGCCTGCGAAACCGCTTTCTGAAACGGTAACTATCGAAGAAGAATTGGCAATTGACGCAATTCAATCTGCTTCGCACGCTGCTAAGAAAGTCGTTCTCAACGGACAAATTTATATCCTGCGCGATAACGTGTTGTACGACCTGACAGGTAAAAAGCAAGAATAATATCATTCCGTAACGCAGAGTGCTTACACCTATGATGCGTATTCTTCGTTTTGTAGTTCTTTATCTGGTTACTTTGCCGGTGATGGCTGCGGCTGCAGTCTATTCACCGGCAACGGTACCTGACCCAAAACAATTTGGGCAAGGATTCTATGTCAGTAATCCCGATTCGATTCTAAATGCAGACGACGTAGATTATCTTAATCAGTGCTGCCAAATGTTGGAAGACAGCACAGAGGTCGAAATGGCTGTCGTTGTGCTCGAAAGCATTGGAGACTACGAACCATTTGACTTCGGATTTGAGCTGTTTAACCGCTGGGGAATAGGTAAAGAAGGAAAGAATACCGGCGTACTCATTACCTTCGCACTGGCGTCACGGCAAGTATATATCAATACCGGAAGCGGAATTGAAGGCGTGCTGACGGATGCAAAATGTAAAATGGTTATCCAAAGCGACATGATTCCCCGATTCAAAGAGGGAGATTACGGAGGAGGTTTATGCGCGGCGGCAACGGATATTTATACGATTTGCACAAAAGGAGAGGCTCCTGAAGAACTGCTGAACATGACTTCTGCCACCAATCGGGGAAAGTTTGGCAAACCTGCTGAATCGCAGCAAGACATGTTCTCGACGGTGCAGGATATCTTAATTATATTAGGGGTATTTTTCCTCTTCCTGTTGCCATTCCTTTTAATCGTGCTCTACCAGCGTAAAACGCAACCAATCGAGGATGAAAACGAACAGCGTATGTCCTGCTTGGTTAAGTTAGGCTGTTTGTGCTTGTTCTTCCCATTTTTCCTGCCAAGTCTTATCTGGTTTTGGTGGCGCTCAAAACGATTTAGATGCCCACAATGTGGAAAGCAGAAATATAAGGTCATTGACAAAACAGAAAAGAGCCTGAACAGCACTTTAAACTTGCAAACCCTGACGTGGCAATGTTCTGCTTGCGGATATAAAAAATTAGAAACAAAGTCCGTCAAAAAGTCAACCGATTCGTATGGCGGTTATTCATCTTCTGGTGGATTTGGTTCTTATAGTTCTTCTTCGTCGAGATCAAGCAGAGGCTCATGGGGCGGTGGTAGTAGCTCCGGTGGTGGAGCCGGCGGAAGCTGGTAACACAGTCGCCGGCTTGTTGATAGCGGCAAATGCTGCTTGTAAGGTCGCTACGTCCGTCTTGTTAGCGTCGTAAGTCACAACTACAGTCTTGGTGTCAAGGTCACATTTCAGGTCCTTGACACCTTTTTCATAAGCTATCGTCTTGTAAATCTTGTCTATACAGCCTTGACAGTGAAGGTCAACGGAGAATGTCACTACTTGCTTGTCCGCCTTTGCAAAAGCCGGGGTACTGAAAGCAATAAGACCAAAAAGGGCGATTGAAATTGCTAAATATCGTTTCATTTCTTTTATAATTTAAGTGCTAATCCTACAAAATAGGTTCGAGGCGTTGTTGGTCCGTAAATATAGCTCGCATCGCGGTTCGGACCTTTGTCCAAGTCACGTTGGAATTGGTCAAAGATATTCTTCACACCGCAACTAACCTCTAAACCGTAATGTTTATACAAATGTATCTCATACGCGAGACGGATACCAAAGTCCCAAAAAGTGGGGGTTGTCGCTTCTTCGTCTTTATCAATGTATCCGGCCAAGTGAGGCACAACCATTGAACCGGTCACTTTGCCGTTGACGGAGATTGTGAAATCTTTTATCGGCTTCACGTCAAGCAACATATAGCCGTAGTGGTCCGGCGTGTGTAACATACGTGTTTGTGGTGCTACGTCTGGGCTCCATTGTTGTGGAACCGTGTAGCGGCTTTGCTGATAGGTGTAACCTAATTGCAAGGTTACAAATGGAGAATAACTCACTTTGCCTTCTATATTGATACCTCCGACCCACGCTCCGGCGGCGTTCGTACGTGTAAGCAGCAGATTGCCTTTTGCGTCATGACCGTCCTCGCGCAAGAAAAACACGTCCTGCAAATACGTATAGAAGCCTTCGCCGGTAAGGTTAATCTCCCACCGGTCTATGTGGCGATACCAATCGACGCTCAGCGTTGCGCTATGCGAATATTCGGGCTTCAGGTTTGGATCCAAACTGATAAGTGACACTTCGCCGCCAACGGCGGCTACGTGCAAATCCTCGTCATAAGCTTGTGGAGCGCGGTAACCGCTGCTATAGCCGGCGCGTAAAACCAAACCGTCGATGGGAGTAAAGCGGAACGTAGCTCGGGGATTGACTACCGGCTTGCTAAGCAAATTGTGCTTTTCTATGCGTGCGCCGAGAAGAATACTCCATTGAGTGTTTTTCCACTCATTTTGAACGTAACCACCGACTACATGTACATGTTGATTAATAATACGCCCATAACCTAACATCTTGTCGTTCAGGCCGTTATAGTTGTATTCTGCACCTGCTGTCAAGTCGCCGTTCATCTTGCCGCAAGGGTAAGAAAAACGGTATTGCAAACCCGTATTCGTCGTAAGGTCGCTGCTACGCCCATAAGCGTCGGGGTCTTGATTCGTGCCGAAATAACTCTCGCGACCGATGTGTTGGACTGCCCCATAAGCGGATATAAAGTGACGGCTGTCCGCTGAAAACCAATCGAACGAAAGCGAACCTGCATCGATGTTGTGCCGTAGTTGCTCGGCGATATCGGCTTTGAATGGCTCCTCTTCGCGCTTGTTCCCGCCGCGGCGGTAATCGGTTGTGTGGTGGTATTCCGCTGTCAGTTTGCTATACGCACTGGTCTTGAAGAAAACACGGGAACCCGCAGTCGTCGAACGCAGTTGGGGCACTTCGCTGAAACCGTCTTCGTCGCGGTCATAAGCACTGCGTGTGCGGTGGCTCGCGAACAGATAAGCACCTATTTTGCGGTTCTCGCTCATCACCGAAGCGTTGAGGTCGGTATTGATATCGAAACCTGCGTGTTCATTCACACCGCTCGTGTTGGATATGTTTACGAAGTTACGTACCGGCTCTTTCGTAATGATATTCACTACGCCGGCAATCGCGTTAGCGCCATATACGGCTGAACCCCCGCCACGCATCACTTCTATACGGTCTATCATCGCGGCTGGGACTTGTTCCAACCCGTAAACCGAAGCCATGGATGAAAACACAGGGCGGCTGTCCATCAATATCTGCGTATATTGTCCCTGCAAACCATTGATGCGCAGGTCGGTCTTTCCGCAGTTGGAGCAGGTGTTTTCCACACGCAAACCCGGTTGGAAATTCAGAGCATCGGCAACGCACGAAACCGCAGTCGTCTCGAATAGTTTCGGCGAGATAACATTCACAATGGATGCTGCTTCCTGACGCTTGGTCGCGTAGCGGTTCGCAGTCACAACCACACTGTTTAGTTGTTGAGATACCTCGCGGATGGTGGCTTTGAGCTCAACAGTCTTGTCTTCTACCAATACGATGGGCAGCTCTAACGTCTCGTACCCAACGTAACTGAAAACAATGGTTTGTTTGCCGATAGGCAGGTCTTTAAGCAGATAGTGCCCGGATTCATCCGTGATAGTGCCTATATTCGTCCCTTTCAGTTGTACATTGACAAAGGGCATATGTTCGCCTGTCTTTTCGTCTAAAACGTGTCCTGTCAAATGGGCATCATATTGTGCAAAGCTTAGTGAAAAGTGAAACGTAAAAATGAATATAAATAGTTTGCCTAAGTGTTTGTTATACATCATTTAATCCTCTTTTTTCTCTAAATCATATCTAAATCCCACATACACTTTCCACCCGGTAGTCGGACCGCAAACCATAGAGGCGTCAAAATCGCTGCCGTATGGGTGGAAACTGTCGATAATTGGTTGGTCTTGACGGAAGTTCGTCATATTTTCGGCACCGGCATAAATACTGCAAGTGCGGAAATATTTCGTTATTTGTGCCATCAGTTGCGGATACCAGCTCATTGGCTTTGGGGTGGAGTAGCCGCCGTTTAGGTCGCCGTAAGCAATAAAACCGTCCGGCATTCGGCTGATACCGTTAAATTGCGCCGTAACATCGAATTGCCATTTCTTCAGTGGCGTTTGATAACTCGTGGTAATCACACCTTTATACCGGTTGGTCAGTGCTTTCGGACGCAAGCGCGAAACGCCTTCGCTATTTATCGTCGTTTGTTCTACATCAGTCCAGCGGAAGGCTGCTGTCCATGTCCAGCCCCGAAGTACTTCCATCGATGCTTCTATTTGCGCGCTGTGCGCAAACGATTGGGCGCCGGATACCTCTTTCTGGTTGTAAATATATACCGCATGAGGATCTTGGTCCATATCAACGATTAGCGAGTTCAAAAAATGAGTGTAGTAATACTCGCCCGATAGTTGTAAGTCCTTGTTGCCTAATGGGATATGGAATATCATACTGACGCCCGCATTAACTGCTTTTTCCTGACCGATTTCATCCGATATATGCAATACACGGCTCGACGGCAGCACAAACGCGTTGTCTGCTATCACGTTGGGTGAGCGATAGCCCATTCCCACACTGCCGCGCAGCGTCCACCATTCCCACGGCGAGTAGCGGACATTCATTCGAGGCGTAAAAAAGAAACCGTAGCGCGTGGAGTAATCGGCGCGAACACCCGCTACAAGCGATAGTGTCTCGTCATATTTGAGACTGTATTCCGCAAAGATACCCGGAGTCACTTCCAGCCTGTTCAATGCCTCTGGAAGTATATTCAATGTCTCGCGGTAGTTGTCGATATTTACGCTTATACCGGCACTCAAACGGTGGTCGTTATCCACCTCGCCGCGACCTTCGAAATTGCCTTGATAGATGCCGTTTACGTAAGCATTTAGTTGATTCGCTTTCCAGTTGCGAAGACCATAAAAGTTATTCAAATCGTGATATGAAACTGCGGTAATTACGGCAACAGACGAACCGCTTTCGGGGTCGAACACATAGCCGTTTTTCACGAAGCCTTCAACGCGCCAAGTATTCAGGTTTATGCGGTACGGGTCAACTATTGAATCCGCCATCTGCCCGCCGCGACGGCGGTCGTACAACCCCCGTACAAACGCTTGGAAAGTGTAGTCGTTATGCTTGAAAAACCAACGGTTGGCGACATTCGCATTTTGCACTTTAGGCATATCCGCAAAAGAGTCGTGATTCTCGTCCATCGCCATAAATCCGCCTTCGTAATGAGCCAGCAAACCGCTATACAAACGTTCGCCTTTTGCGGCTAAATGCTCACTTTTTATCTCCCAACCGCCCATCAGGTTGGCTTCACCGTGTAACTCGCTGTTAACCATCAAATTAAGCGATAGCGGGTTTTGTGTCTGAGGCTTCAGCAACTCCACATTGATTTGTCCCGAAGTCGCTTCATAACCGTTGATTACGGACGAAGTGCCTTTGCTTACTTGTATCGAATTCATCCACGGTCCCGGGATATATTCTAATCCGAAGTTCTGTGCCAATCCGCGAACTGCGGGAGTGTTTTCTTGCAGCAATTGCACGTACGTGCCGCTCAGTCCGAGTAATCGGATCTGCTTGGCGCCGGTGGCTGCATCTGAGTATGCCACATCTACGGAAGCATTCGTCTCAAACGCTTCGCTTAGGTTACAGCAAGCCGCGCGGCACAACTCTTCTGCGCCGATCTTTTCGGTGTCAAAAGCGGTCGTGCGCGACTTGACAACAGATTTGCGCCGCTGAACCACTTGAACCTCATCTATCCGGAAATCGTTAACGCTGACCGTATCTTGGGCGATAATCGGAATTGCGCAAACCAAACCGATAACGCCAACGAATATCTTCTTCATTTTTCCTGTACTCATACAATCAAACTCCCAATTTGATAAACCACAAACGCCACACTCCAAGCCAATAGCAGCGAGTGTACTACTGTAAACCACGCCCAACCTCTGCCGGCCTCGCGTCTCAAGGTCGCTATCGTCGCAATGCACGGGAAATACAGCAGCACAAACAGCATAAACGTAAATGCCGTCAACGGTGTAAATGCCGAAGTTGTCGCATCGCCGCCGTAGAGAATTCCCATTGTTGATATGATGGCTTCTTTGGCTGGAAGGCCGGTTAACAGGCAGACAGAGGTCTTCCAGTCAAAACCAAGCGGTTGGACCAACGGCTCTGTCCAATGACCAATCATCGCTAAATAAGAGTGCTCCAAGTCCATCGAATGGGTGGGGAAATACGTCAAACCCCAAATGATGATACTTGCCCAAATGATTACTGTTCCAATCTTTTGCAGGTAGTCCCATAAACGGTCCCATACATGCGCGCACAATGCTTTGAATTGTGGACGACTGAAAGCCGGCAGTTCACTCACGTAGTCGCCTTCCGGTTGTTTAAACCATTTCGTATGCTTCATCACCAACGCAAAAACGATACTCAATCCGATGCCTATCGCATATAGCGACATCATAATTAATGCCTTATGGCTCGGAAAGAACGCACTGACGAACAGCATATAAACCGGTAAGCGTGCCGAACAGCTCATAAACGGTATCATCAGCATCGTTAATGTACGGTCTTTCGGATTGTCGATGTCACGAGCGGCCATAATCGCGGGAACATTGCAGCCGAAACCAACCAGCATCGGGATAAAACTCCGTCCGTGCAAACCGACGGCGTGCATCACTTTGTCCATCAAAAACGCCGCACGGGCCATATACCCCGAGTCTTCCATCAATGCTAACAGGATAAATAGTATCAGGATATTCGGCACAAACGACAATACAGCGCCGACGCCTTCCACTATGCCGTCAACAAACAAACTCGTCAGCCATCCTTCCGGCATTGTGCCGTGTAGCCAGTCGCATAAAGCACTGATGCCGTTGGCTATCCATGTTTGTGGGTAACTGCCGATAGCGAACGTCAGTTCGAACACGCAGTATAGCGCAATAATCAATATCGGAAAACCGAACCAACGGTTGGTCAGCACTTTATCGATGCGTTCCGAAATGCTGTGTCCCGTATCGTTTGGAGCGTGGTGAAGGGTTTCTTGAAGTGCGCCGTGGACGAAACCTTGATAGTTGGCTACATTGACTGGGCGGAAGTAGTGGTTCTCGGATAGAAGTTTATCTTTGTCTTCCACCAGTCCGATGGGTATCCCTATTAATTGGGATAATAGACGATAGTCTAAGTAGTGTTGAGTCGCTAATAAATCGTCGTAATGGGTTAAAAGAATGATAAAGGCTTGGTGTTCGCTGATGCGTTCTGCGGCGTGCAATAGCCCTGTTTCAAGGTATCGCGCGTCGATTTCTTGGATTAGCAAGCCATTTTCTGTGTATTCTTTGTTATGTGTCATGTTTTTATTTTTTTGCGCTGCAAAAGTACTGCTTTTTTGTGATATACACAATCCCCAAAAATAGGGAATCCTCTTTCCAACTTCCAACAGCGCAGCGTTCCAACTTCCAACAGCGCAGCGTTCCAACTTCCAACAGCGCAGCGCTCAACCTTCCAACAGCACAGCGGTCCAACTTCCAACAGCGCAGCGTTCTAACATCCAACTCTCAATTCTCAATTCTCAATTCTCAATTATCTTGCCCCGAAGCTTCATCGGGTGCTCATCGGATGCTCATCGGGTGCTCATCGGGTGCTCATCGGATGCTCATCGGGTGCTCACCGAGACGTTACCGAGAAAATACCACTAAATACAGGCTAATTCGCCAATCCATAACTCAATAATCCATAATTCCATAACTCAATACTCCATAACTCAATAATCCATAACTCAATAATCAATAATCCATAACTCAATAATCAATAATCCATAACAAAAAACAATAATTCGTTAAAAAAATTTGCATATATCAAAAAAAATTCGTACCTTTGCCGCGATTTTGTGAAAATAACATAATTAACCCTAATATTTAACCCCGTAAAAACTAAAGGTATGAAGAAACTTTTATCACTATTCATGGTGGCTTTCGTGTGCTTTATGCCGGCGAATGCCCAGTTCCTCAAGAACTTGATTAATGGAGCTACAAGCTCGCAATCTTCCAGTCAGAGCACACAGGCTCAAACTCCGCAGCAGGCTCCCGTACAACAAAAGGCTGATCCACAGGCTCCCGTTCCCGCGAACGGAAAAGTATATTACGTAAGCAAAAACGGCGCTGCACGCGGCGCAGACGGACTCTCTCCTGCTCCTGCTAAGAAAGACATTCAGGCTGTGCTGAATATTATCAAGGAGAACAAAGAAAACGGTGCTATCGTACGTGTTGGTGAAGGTAACTTCCTCGGATATACCAACCAAGGTTATATTGAAATCGCTAACTTCATCACTCTCGAAGGTGGATGGAACGAAGACTTTACGCAGCGCGACCCGCTCAAATATATCACACGTATCCAACCGGGTGAAGAGCAACGCGGAACAAACGGCAGTAAAGGACTGATTCAAACCACACGTGACCTCGATGCTGTTTCTTCTAACAAACCGCAGGGTACGCTTATCATCGATGGTATCATGCTCGATATGGGATTGGAGAACTACTACAAACCGAACAATCCAAACGATGAGCGCAACGGATGCCCGTCTGCCGCGTTTGAAACAGGACGTATGGAAGATGCTGTTCCACCACAAATTCAACACCAGATTTTCCACTCTGACGGTGCTATCGCTGGTAACGTTATCATCCGTAACTGCCTGATAGCCAATAGCTCATATTTCGGCCTGCAGTTCAATACTCGTTGCGGCAAGATTGAAATCTACAACTGCGTAATTATCTCTAACCGCTATAGCGGAGTACGTATCGATGGTTGGGATAAAGATGGACAGGCTTCCAAAATCGATTTCCACCACAATACGGTTGCCTTCTCTTGGTGCCGCGATAAGTTTATGGAAGACATGGGCTATGGCTTTGAGTATATGAACAAAGTGAGTGCCGATGTACACCACAACATCTTTGTTGGTAACAACTACGCTGCTGTTGCCCGTACACGCAAACTCTCAGGACCTGATGCTCCCATTGAGGCAAGACGCGTCACCAACCTCTATGACAACTACTATTTCCTCAATGCCGCTGACCTCCAACTCCCTTCTGCTGGTGGTGGCAAATGGACTAACGTAAAGTGTACTGATATTGAAGAAATGGTGGATGAGAAAACGCTCCCAAGAGCCGAGAACAACAAGGAACTGCCTGCTGGCAGCCCCGTTATTGAGGCGTTCGATAAGGATTATTTGGAGGCTTTCGCTAACTTGAAAGTTATTGCCGAATCCCAAAACTTCAATCCTAACTCTGCTTCAAACATGTTCCGTCAGGCTACAGGACAAAACATGCAAGGAACTGAAATCCGTCGTGTCTCAATGTTCGGTAACCGGTATAACTTTGACAAAGCGCTCAAACTCTTTGGCGCTATGCCCGGATACGGAGCACAAAAACCATAAACAAAAGACACATAAACGTTTCCTAAAACACGAAAGTCATGTTTAAGAAACTACTGATAGGTATAACCCTGTTCCTGTGCACATTGGCTGCACAGGCACAGGAGTTTACTGAATATACGGTGCAAACCGTTCCTAATCCGCGTACAATCGACGCTAATGCCAATATCGCTAACCCGGACGGAGTGCTGGAACCAAATGTCGTAAACGCACTGCAAACCATTGCAGACTCACTCTACGCAACAACGGGAGTGGAGTTGGTTACGGTTGTCGTAAATAGTATCGGATACGCAGACGCTTTTGACTTTGCCTATAATCTCTTCAATCTTTGGGGAATAGGCGATGCAGAAAAGAATACCGGCGTTTTGGTCTTCATGTCGATGGAGTATCACGATATCTGGATTATTACGGGTGGCGGATTGGAAGGATTACTGCCGGACGCAACTTGCTCCGATATCGTTTATGGGACAATGATTCCTGTTTTCAGAAAAGGAAACTACGGAGCAGGATTGATTCAAGGTGAATTGGAAATATACGATAAGCTGACAACGGACGCTGCACTGGCGGAGTTGTTGATGGGATACCAACCGGAACCTGTTTCCGAATCACCCTTCAGAGGATTATCCATTATCAGCCTTATAGTGCTTATTTGCACACTCTTAATCCACTGGATGCAACCCAGATGCCCCAATTGTAAGAAAAAAGGCAGCACGAAAAAAGATGAAATAATAAACGGATCGACTTATGCTGCTGCCGGAAACGGTATTCACCACTATACCTGCTCACATTGTGGACATAAGTGGGACGTGCCATATACTATCCCGAAGAAAGTACCTTATTCACAAACATCATCCGGCAGATCAGGCGGAGGATATCGTAGTAGTGGAGGAAGTTTCGGAGGAGGAAGATCGTTCGGCGGTGGTGCCGGAGGAAGATGGTAACAAATTACAAATGGCAAACAACAAATCACAAATCACAAATAATTATGAGTAAAAAAGCTACATGGATTGTAACAATCGCAGCCATTGCTGCTGTTTGTTTCTGGGCGTTCGGTAAATATAACGCCATGGTGACCGCAGAGGAAAACGTTGAAACCGCTTGGGGTCAAGTCGAAAACCAATATCAACGTCGTGCTGACCTGATTCCTAACCTCGTTTCTGTTGTTAAGCGATTCGCTAAACAAGAAACTGAGGTCTATGAGAAAACAATGGAAGCACGTGCACGCGCTACACAAGTAACCATCGACCCGGCGAATGCTACACCGGAGCAACTCGCCGCTTTCCAACAGGCGCAAGGCGAATTGAGCCAAGCTCTCGGAAGACTTATGGCTGTAGCGGAAAGCTATCCCGAAATCAAATCAAACGAGAACTTCTTGCAACTGCAATCACAACTCGAAGGTACCGAAAACCGCATCACCGTTGCGCGTAATACCTTCAACGAAGAGGCCAAAGTGTTCAATATCCTCATTCGTAAGTTCCCGAACAACATCGTGGCAAGTATGTTCGGCTTCCAGAAAAAACCGTACTTCGAAGCAGAAGAAGGAGCTAAACACGAGCCCGATGTACGCGGTTTATTCGAAGACTAATAACAACTATTTATACAGTCTGAAATTTATTTAGTCGTGAAGAAATTATTCGTAATATCACTCATCCTTTGCCTCGTGGATTTCTGCGGGGCAGAGGATGCTATTTACAAAAAACTCGGCTCGCATCCTGCCTTGTGTGAAATAGCCCCGTTACCTAAAGATCAGGCTGAAAGAATGGCAAAACTCGCACAAGAACAAAAGCAAAAACTTATCCGACAAGGCGATTATCTGCCTAATGTCGATGGACGGGTTTTGAACAATGTCGCTAAATACGTCACTACAGGTGTCGGAAAAAATGAATGTGATATCAAAGCACCGGGAAAATTCACGATTGCTGAACCCGTCCTCAAAATCACAAACTCATCACACGGTATTGGTTACGTGGAATCAGATGTAAAAAACTTCAATCTCAAAAAAGACCGCATGTCTAATGCTGTCCTCAGTAAAAATAATGAGATTGTAATCGTTAACCACAAAAACAAAACGTGTAACATGGCGGACTTCACATTCTCAACGGAAAGTGACGCCATCAAAATGGAAGGAAATAAAATCGTATTTACTGTACCCACACTCAATATCGCTGCGGGAAACTATCCTTCCAAATATAAAATAACTTGCGTACACGTCCCTTCCGGAGTTAAATACAACTACGATGTGGTATGTGCTTGGAGAGATTATCTCAGTTTGGGAAAAGAAGACTACGTCTATACCTTTGATGTATTGGGGAGTGACTCCTTCCCGGATTTGGCGCTGATGGGAAACCTCAAAACCAATCAATTGGAAGTAGTACGTCTGCCAATTACACTCAATGCAGAAGGTTATGACGGAAGCAATGGAACACGCGGCTCTAACGGAAGAAACGGTATTGATGAATATACTTGGCAGGATAAAGACGGTAAAACACACCAAGTCAAAGGTACATGCGCACAACCCGGGCAGGACGGATCCAACGGATCTGACGGACAACCCGGTGGTACTTTCCTCATTTGTGTGAGTGAATTGTTGCTGAAGGACTTTGGCTCACAATCCATTATAACCCTCGTCGAAGGAGGTAAAGGTGGAAAAGGCGGAGCCGGAGGTAAAGGAGGTATTCACGGTAAAGGTAGTCCGTGCTATACAGTTACTTCCGACGGATCCAAACCAAAAGCTGCGGACGGAAAACCCGGTAGAGATGGTGCTGATGGTAAAAGAGGCGACTTCTTGTTTGTTGTTGCTGACGTAGTAGGGTTTTACTTAAATGTATTTAATCGATGAAACGGTGTACCTTATATATAGTGTGTAGTATTTTAGCAATCGTTGCAACCTTTGCGCAAGACGATAGACACAACGTCCAGCCTTATCACAGGAATGCAATGGCGCAGATGTTGATTTATAACATCGACGACGAGTTTGGCTACGAAGTGTATAAAATCTTCATGGGACTGCCCGCTTTGGATAAGTTTGATAATCATAACATTTCGATGCGTATCATTGACAACCAAAAAGTAACGGGAGTCATCGGCGGTGGGGAAAAAGGACTGTATCACAAAGATGGCAGTTCAGAGAATCTCGAACTTTCACCGGCTGAGAAAAGTAAAAACGCACAAGCTATTTTGTCAATGCTCAATAAGGCGCAAGTCGGAAAACATATGGTCGCTAAGTGGTTCGACTTAAAAGGTAAGAATGAAGAAGATGCTACTTTCTCGTCAAAACTGCTTGACGAACGTACCAGTTACAACGTCACAATTTCAGAAGCCGAATTGGCGCGATATACCGTAGAAGGAGTAAACGTTGCTGCGGCTGCATCTGAAGAGATGATTGAAAATACCTTCCTTCTTGTTACTGAAATGACGTACCGCACTGCGGAAGCACGCGCTGATGCGGCTAAAGTCGCACTCGGAGTAATCGGAGGTATATTCGACGGACTGACTGGCAAAAACTATGGAGAAAGAGCCGCAGAATTAGCAGGAGATATAGCGGATTCTTATACAGGATTCAAGGTGAAAACACAAAGTTATCTATACCAATTGGTTTGGAACGACAGTATTGCCAATATTTTCTATGACAAGTATTATACCGAAACGCCTAATCCGGCTAAAATAAACGACTTCATTGCGGATAAGTCCTCGTTTAAAATGAAGTATATCGGTTGCTCCGATGCAAAAGCTGAAAAAACCGAGAAAAAAGGCAACTACGGACGGACAGAATTGCTGCGTTTCATCTCGCAACGGTCTATTGATAAAAACATTGCTAACCTTCAAAGCACCTATCCGGAGTTCCGTATCAAAACACCTATTGTGGCTGTCGAGTACGACAACAAAGGCAAACTGATGGGATATAGAGCACTTGTCGGTCAAAAAGAAGGTGTTACTGAAACGAGACAATATGAAGTATTGGAAATGAAAGTAAGTGCTAATGGAAAGGTTACATATACGCAGGTCGCTAAAATAAAACCTATACCAAACCAGATTTGGGATAACCGCTTCGATGCACTCATGGAAAACGATTTCGATGTAGCTGTAGAAGGAACACTGTTCAAAGTCGTTACTAACGGTAGCGGGAAGCAAATCGTACCAGGTATGCTGATCCGTGAACTCTGATAACTGAACTCTGATAACTGAAAACTGAAAACTAAAATATTATGAGAAAATTACTTACATTGATTGCTGTGGCGCTTTGTGCAATCACACTCAATGCCCAGCAAAGAGCAGCAGATAAAGCTACTGCTCAATGGCGTTATGAAATCCAACCTGTTGCAGGACAAGCCGTACAAGGAGCTGCCGTCTTGCGCGTTTGGTCGTATTCCAAAAAGTCAACCATCGCTACTTCACAAGCAGGTAAAAATGCCGTGCACGGAATTATCTTCAAGGGATATCCTGCTTCCAACGACGGTACACGTATCGTCGGTCGTGACCCGCTGATTGCTGATCCGATGGTTGAAGAGGCAAATGCCGCTTATTTCCAGGAGTTCTTCAAAGAGGGTGGTGATTTCCAGCGCTACGTCTCTTATCGGAACAACGGTGCACCGGATGCACAACAGAAAGTCGGCAAAGAATACAAAATCGCCATCTCGGTTGTTGTTATGGTGGACCAGTTGCGTGAGCGTCTTGAGAAAGACGGGATTCTGACACCGGCAGATGAAGCAGTTGAAGGTAAAATGCCGACACTGATTATTGCTCCCAGCAAAGTGTATTGCAATGAGCACAAATGCATGAAGCAAATCAACGTTAACGGCGGAACCGAATATATTGTGGATTACGAGAAAGCACTCTTGGATAACGACCTCAATCAAGCTATTGCTGCTATCCGGGCACGTCTCGTAAAACGCGGATTCGAAGTAAAAGACCTTAGCCGCGCACTCGCTACACTCAAAACAGAAGCCGCTGAAGAATCTGTGCTGATGAGCATTGATGGAGGGGCTGCTGTACAAGAAACTCCGATTGATGTTTTGCGCCGTGTCGCGAAAGCCGACTTGTGGGTGGAGATTAACTACGATATCATTTCCACAAAAGGCGGCAGCCAGCAATCTATGCGCTTCAGTATGGAGGCTATTGACGCTTATACCGACTTCTCTGCAGCACTGATTCCGCCTACAATCGGAAAAGAAACCTATAGCGCATCCAAGAATATCGCGCTTATGATTGAATCTGCCGTAGAGGGACAATTTGACCCGTTCTGCAATGCTATGGTCAATTACTTCAAAGACCTTGCTGTCAAAGGCCGTGCTATCAAAATGCGCGTGCTCGTTTGGGATGACTTTGACGGTAATCTGATGAGCGAATATGACGGTGACGAGTTGCACGAGATTATTGAAGACTGGTTGGCTGACAACACCGTTAAAGGTAAGTTCGGTTCACCGGATATCAGTCCTTCAGGAACACGTATGACCATTGAGCAAATCCGTATGCCGCTTGTTAACAAGAAAGGACGTGATAACGACCCCGTACGTTGGGCACGTGAACTGAAAAACATGCTTAAGAACGAATACGGAATTGAGTCCAATGTCTCATCCAAAGGCTTGGGTGAATTACAAATTGTGATTGGTAGCAAATAACGTTTAATCAGAAACTTGATAGATTATGAAGAAGAGTATTTTTATTGTAGCGGCTCTGTTTTGCGTAGCCATGTTGCACGCCCAGGAAGCAGATGCTGCTCCGAAGATTGAAATTCCGCTGACGGCGTATATCTCAGAAGAGACCAATCTGGCTCCGGCTGCAGAAAGTCTGTTGCTCAATCGTATGCGTCAAGCAGCGCTCAAAAACGGGCTATCTGCTATGGACAACCAGCCCTATATCGTTACGACCTCTGTAAGTGTGATTGATAAACAGGTAACAGGTACTGTTCCTCAAAAGTGGAAAGTGGAACTGGAGGTGCACTTCTATATTGGCAATGGCGTAGATGGCACATTGTATGCTTCTACAGCATTAACACGTACCGGCATCGGGGACACCGAAGAAAAAGCTTATCTCAGCGCTATTAAAGGTATTTCTGCTAACGACCGCGCGTTCAAACCGTTCTTTGATAAAGGCAAAAAACGCATCATTGAAGAACTCGAGGCACTCGCAGCTTTAGAGGCTGAACAAGCCGATGCACATGTCGGTGCTACGATTCAGGGACAACCCGCACAACCGGACGACCAACCTTTACAGTATAACTTTGATTGGAAATGATTATGAAGAAACTACTGATTATAGCTCTGACTATCTTTACGGGCTGTGCATATTTGCAGGCTGGTGGGGAAAAAGTGGTTGACAGTTCAGGAAAACAACCCAAGTGGGTGTATAAAACGGAAAAGGAATACATTATCGTTTCTGCACAGGCAAGTACGATTGAGGATGCCAAAGACAAAGCTATGAAGCATGTCAAAAAGCAAATCCTTGAGTCTATCGCGGACAATGTGCGCTCAACATCCAAACTTAGCACGCAGGAACAGGGTATTAATAGCAACTACAATATTCTCGAAACTTACGAGTCTGAGATTGAGTCAGAAGGCGCATTAGTACCTTTCTTGAGCGAAGTGAGCATCGCTAATGTCGAAGATTCTTACTGGGAGAAAGTGAAACAGGATAAAAATACGTATTACTACCGTTATCACATTAAGTATCCGTTCACGAAGTTCGATTTAATGCGTATGTCGGACGATTTCCTGACACGTGAGAAAGAACTGGACGATAAGATCGCTGCATTTGCTGCGGACGACTTTACGTCTTATTCTTCCATTGAAGAAATGACCGCACAACTGCAACAACTGCGCGTGTTCAAGGCGTCGCTCATGGAGCGTGACGCTCGTCGCAATACCTGCGCCAACATTGAGAAAGCGTATGCTAACAACCTCAAAAGCATTACCTTGCGACTCATTTCGGTGAACAGACAGGAACTGGTCTATGCACCGTATTATGGCGAAAAACAACTCACCACGTCCTTGCAACCCAAACTGGCATCGAACTGCCTCGGTAACTTGCAATTCCGTCCGCAAGCCGGGCAATGTGTCGTAACGTATGACTATGCTACGGCATGTTATGAGGACGAAGAAAACTATCTTGAGGTGACTTTGACATTACTCGGAAATAAGATTAAAAACAAATTTATTGTAAAATAACCCTAATTATTAACCAATTAAATTTATTCAATTATGAAGAAAGTATTATTTTTGATGGCTGCTGTTTTGGTTATGGCAAGCTGCGGAAGCAAAAAAACTGCCGTTAAGGGCGAAGTTGAAGTAAACGTTCCTTGCTCTGAGTTCAAAACGGACAAGAACACACTGCGTGCTAGTGGTAACGCTATCTCTCCGAACATGCAAAACGCTAAGGACAAAGCCGTTTCTGCTGCACGTCGTGAGCTCGCTACCTCTATCGAGGCTACTATGCAACGCGTTCTGGAAGATTTCTCATCTTCTTATGATTTGGACAACCAAGCAGATTTCCGTGCTCGCACGAAAGATTTGGCTCGCACCGTTGTTAATCAGAAACTGCAAGGTTCTGTTATCGTTTGCGACAAAATGATGAAGAAAGAGGACAAAGACGGCGTTATGTATCACGCTTATGTTGCTGTTGAGTTGACTACCAACGAACTGATGGAGGCTCTTCTGAACAACACCAAGAAGAAGATCTCTGACAGCGAGAAACTGCGCACAGACTTCGAGTATGAGCAATTCAAGAAAACCTTTGAAGAGGAAATGTCCAAACTCGCTGGTCAACAATAATCAATGCTTGTAAGCATACGAAAGAGACGCGATTGCGTCTCTTTCTTTTTATGCAGCCCTATAACATAGAATATTTTAATCTATTTGACAAAAATTAACACAAAAATTTGCGTATCTGCAATTTTTGTTGTACTTTTGCACTCGGAATAAAGCGGTGACCATATGTTGCCGGTTAATGAAAGATTATGAAATATACATTTATCGCCAGCCGGATTTCCGGCAATGGGAATGCACTTTTCCCGGACAAACTGATTATTGAAGATGACAAAGTGACCTATTACAAAGGCAAAATCATCGGTTATGACCAATCGGTAATTATGCGTGAGCGTATCGGTTCGGTCAGTCTAAACCAGCATCTTCTTTTCGGAGACATTGTCATTGAGAGCAAAGGCAGCCAAACTATCCATGCAGAAGGATTCACCCGCTCCGATGCCAAAAATATACTCAAACTGTTATCATAATTAGATGCAGCAGTCCACTAAATACAAGTTGAATATCTGTATAGGCGCATTGATTTCACTGGTCTATGTGCTTATCCCTATAGATATCTCGCCAGATGCGGTGCCTGTCATTGGTTGGCTAGATGATGTCCAATCGCTGGCACCGACAGCGTAAAAAAGCGGTGATTACTTACTGAGTAAAACAGAAGGATATAAAGAATTATAGCGTAATAGCCCAAAAATAATAAATCTGCACAAAAAATGCAAATTCATTTGCATATATCAAAAAAAAGTTGTATCTTTGCAGCGCAAAATAATTAACACCAAATAGTTATGCCAGAAATTAGTTCGTTTTACGGAATCGTGATCTACATGTATATGAGTGAGCACAATCCACCTCATTTTCATGTGAAGTACCAAGATTATGAGGCTATTATCACCATAAAAGATGGAGTTATTACAGGTTCACTCCCCCGCCGCGCATTGCGGTTAGTGTATGAGTGGCTTGACTTGCATCAAGATGAACTGATGGCTAATTGGGAGCGTTTAGGTAAATCTGAAGCTCCCATGAAAATTACACCTTTGCAATAAGAAAGGAGGAAAATATGAATCCTATTTTGAAAGTAACCAGTGCAGACTACATCCGCAATTATGTTTTGCGCCTATCGTTCAATGATGGCGTAACTAAAATTGTGGACTTCTGGCCATTAGCGCAAAAAGGTATTTGCACCAAATTGCAAAATATGGATTATTTCCGTCAATTTAGGCTTGATCCTTTTTCAGTGGATTGGTCAAACGAAATAGGCTTTGCTCCGGAGTATTTATATGAAATCGGCACTCCGGCATAAGATATATCCAGGTCTGACTTCACCGACAGCGTAAAAAAGCGGTGAGAAATATATTAAGATAAGACATATAGGCGCAAGCGTGCACCTAAAAAAAGCGTAATAAGCCGAAAAGCTTGATTCTTCAGAACTTCGACACTTCTACAAGAATCTGACCGTAAGGTCACTATTAATCCAAGTACGGTTTATGCACGCTCACGTTGATAGCGTGAGTTTTCCGTGTATAAATTTGGATTAATAGGGTAGTCGAAGACCTTGAAGAATCAAATTGAAGCAAGCGAAAGCGCACGCTTTTTTGTGTGTGAAATGACTAAAAAATAACATGAACTATTGCATATTTCAAAAAAAAGCTGTAATTTTGCAGCGAATTGTTAATAAAACGTTCAAATTTATGAAAAAAAGATTTCTTCTTGTTCTGGCAGCAGTCTTTGCCAGCGTAGCGCTTCACGCGCAGTTTATTGCACAAATGACTTTGCTTACGCCTCATTATTACCCGGGTGAAGTGTATTTCGTGGACGGACATTCCGAAGAATACGCGGAGGTGGAGTTACCGCGAGTCGGCAAAGGCAAACTGGGGGTCAAAAAAAATGCGGGTGACAAAGGTCATACGGATATAGATGCGGCGAATATCGTTGGTATCAAGATCTGGCATAAGGATTTCCCGGATAAGAAGCACGTGTTGTACTACGTCCACGCCCGCAAATCGATGATGCAGAGCGAGCACCAGTGGGGAAATCCCATTATGGGCAGCGCTTGGGGTGTGATTTTCGAGTGCGAGCAGAACTACCAGATGGATAAGAAAACAGGCGACCTGAATTTCATAAAATTCGTCGGTGGAAACGCTCCGGATACCCCCACGCTCTATTATCTCGTTCGCCCGGAGTTGGAACTGGCTGAATTGGCAATGGTGAATGGCAGTTTTATGGCAATGCAGAAAGCGGCTTCGAAACTATTCGCTGAAAACGAGGAAATTGCTACAGCTGTTAAAAAAGGCAAACTCAAAGGCTCCGATATGCAGTATATATTGGACGAAATGGCGGGGGACAAGAAAGCGGAAATGCCGCTAAAAGTGATTCCTGAAGACAACACCATGCCGGAAGAAAAAGCTGTTCCGGAGACGAAGACGGACTCAGTTTCGAATGGTGTAGTGGGTGACGACGAATAATTTTTTCTGATATGAAACGTATTTTCTATTTGGCAGCTATGCTGCTGTGTGTGCTGTTTCCGGCTTCGGCGCAAGGACTGCGGCACAGCGTATGTATCGTTTCTCCTGAGTTTGCGGACTCGGAAAGAGCGATGATGGCGGATTACTCCTTGTACATGGCGCGCGCAGGTATGCGGAGTGCCTCGCAGGCCCTGACCGCCTATAAGAACGAAGGAACCTTCGGTTCGGGTGTCGTAGTGGAGCAGGGAGGTAAGAAATATGTGCTCACCAACCTCCATGTCATCGGCTACGCCGAGAAAGCAACCCTCACCTTCCAGCTCCACGAGAAAACGCTCCGCTACGAACATTGCGAAGTGGCGAATATCGACGAAACGGACTTGGCGGCAATCGCCCTTCCTGCGGAATGTGAGATGATCCCTCTGCCGCTTTATGCCGGTGAGATTGAGGAAGACCTCTCTATCGTGGCGGCGGGCTTTCCCGGATTGGCCGGCAAGCCCTCCTGGCAACTCACGCGCGGAAGCATCTCCAACGCACGCGTGGATGTCGATAGTCACGAGCGCGCCTCGCGCATCATCCAGCATACCGCCTCTATCGATCCCGGTAGCAGCGGAGGACCGCTACTGCTCAAAAATGCCGAAGGTAAATACGAAATCTTGGGTATCAACACTTGGAAGGCTTTCTACCGCGAGGGAGTGGGATTGGCAATCGGGAAAGAAGATGTGCAAGCATTTATCGCCACATTAGGAGCATCTAAAACAGATGCAAGCAATGAGATGGAGCCTCTACGTGCTCTCTCCGGCGAAGATTGGTTGTATGTGTTCCGCCAGTTGCCGGATTCGGTTCAAAAAGATTTAAGGGAGACGGATTGGCATTTGCCGCTTGATCCCGCGCTGCGCACACTTGCTGTCCGTGATAGTCTGATTGCGCAAAAGGGGAAGGCTGCCAAGAAATTCGAGCGCTCCGCAACGCATATCGTGACGGATATGGATAATATGAACCATGTGCGGTTGGTCTATGACAATTATCTGGGAATGAACCAGCAGGTGGGGCTGCAAGTAGGGCATGATTGGTTGGGTTATATCGCTACCGGCGTGCAGATAACCGCGCTTATCGAAGAAGCCATGACCGAGGACGAGATTTTCGCTACCAAGTTAGGTTATAAAACCCGCGCGGGGGCCATGTTCGGCATTTATGTCGGAGGGCAGCTGCCCATTCAGGTGGGAAAATACATGCTTGTTCCGCGTATTACCCAGAGTGCCGGAGCCGGACCGATGAAAACGGGAAATATCTATGGGGGATTTGCTATTCTCACGGATACGCGTATAGGGCTCGATTGGTGTATCCCGTTCAACTCCGTTGACTTGGTCCTGGGACTTCATTACGCGATGGATTGGCAGTGGACCAAGAACGAACTGAAAATCCCGGCGTATAAACCGCAAACCAACAGAGACTCCTTCAACCAGTACCTCCAGCACGGCCTCGGTCTCACCCTCGGCGTCGCATGGTAAAATTGGCAGGCATATCCAGATCGGGTAAACATAACCAAGAAAATTCACTAAAATGGCATACAAATTTGCGTATGTCATTTTTTTTGTGTAATTTTGCAGTGCAAAGGTTAAATGATGTCCAATCGCTGCTACCAACAGCATAAAAAAACGGTGATCACTTACTGAGTAAAAACAGAAGGATATAAAGAATTATAGCGTAATAGCCCAAAAATAATAAATCTGCACAAAAAATGCAAATATTTTAAAACTTTTTAATATTTTATGCTCAGATCTTCATTCTCCGCGGGGAGAAGGTTTACAATGCGCAGGGCGCGTTGGTAAAGTGACAAATAAGTACGAAGGACAAAGCGGCAGCATTGCCGCTTTTTTGTGTAGTGTGCTTCGCACGTGTATTGTTGCTTCGCAACGTTTATTGTGCTTCGCACGTTTATTGTCCTTAGGACGTGTAGTGTTGCTTCGCAACGTGTATTGTGCTTCGCACGTGTAGTGTGCTTTTTCCATAATCAATAATCAATAATTCGATAATCTTTCAAAAAAATTTGCACATATCAAAATTTTTTCGTACTTTTGCAGCAAAATTTAAAAATCAGTGATATGGAGTATAAGTATGAGCCGATGTTTCAACTCGGTAAAGATGAAACAGAGTATTATCTGCTGACCAAAGAACACGTTTCAGTCAGTGAGTTTAAGGTAAAAGACGGCGTTGTGAAACAAATGTTAATCGTAGAGCCGGAAGGATTGACAAAAATGGCTCAACAAGCATTTCACGATGTAAGTTTCATGCTGCGCCGTACCCATAATGAACAAGTGGCGAAGATCTTACGCGACCCGGAGGCGTCTGCCAACGACAAGTATGTGGCACTGACCTTCCTGCGCAATGCAGAAGTAGCTGCAAAAGGCCAACTGCCTCTGTGCCAAGATACCGGCACCGCGATAATCCATGGCGAAAAAGGACAATGTGTATTTACGGATGTACCAAGTCCGATGTACGAAGGACGTGAGGTATCTGACGAAGAGGCATTGAGCGCAGGCGTCTATAACACCTATACGCAATGCAATCTGCGTTATTCTCAAAATGCACCTCTGAACATGTATGACGAGGTGAATACGAAATGTAACCTGCCGGCACAAATAGACCTTGAAGCAACGGAAGGCATGGAATACCGTTTTTTGTGCGTTACCAAAGGTGGCGGCAGCGCGAATAAGACGTATCTTTATCAAGAGACGAAAGCCCGTATTCAGAACCCGGGTACATTGATTCCATTCCTTGTGGAAAAGATGAAATCCCTGGGCACCGCAGCCTGCCCGCCGTATCATATAGCAATCGTGATTGGCGGAACGAGTGCAGAGAAGAACCTTCTGACGGTTAAATTAGCATCTACTCATTACTATGACAGTCTGCCGACAACAGGCAATGCTTCGGGTCGTGCTTTCCGCGATGTTGAGTTAGAGAAACTGCTGCTGCAAGAGGCATATAAGATTGGTCTTGGCGCGCAGTTCGGCGGCAAATATATGGCCCACGACGTCCGTGTGATTCGTCTGCCGCGCCATGGCGCAAGTTGCCCGATAGGTCTTGGCGTAAGTTGCTCTGCAGACCGCAATATCAAGTGCAAAATCAATAAAGACGGTATTTGGATAGAGAAGATGGATAACAATCCGGGCAGTCTTATTCCGGAGGAACTGCGTCAGGCAGGTGAAGGCGATGCGGTACGTATAGATTTGAATCAGCCGATGAAAGATGTATGCGCTATATTGACGCAATATCCGATAGGCACCCGTTTGAGTTTGAATGGCACGATTATAGTTGGTCGCGATATTGCTCATGCGAAGATAAAAGCCCGTTTGGATGCAGGCGAACCGATGCCCGAATACCTGAAGAATCATCCGATTTACTATGCAGGTCCGGCGAAGACTCCTAAAGGCATGCCTTGTGGCAGTATGGGTCCGACGACAGCAGGTCGAATGGATCCGTATGTGGATGAGTTCCAAGACCACGGCGGCTCGCTCATCATGCTGGCGAAAGGAAACCGTTCGATTGATGTGACCAACGCCTGCCAAAAACACGGCGGATTCTATCTTGGTTCAATAGGCGGTCCCGCAGCCATCTTGGCACAAAATAATATCAAATCCATCGAGTGCGTTGAGTATCCCGAATTGGGAATGGAGGCGATATGGAAGATAGAAGTGGAGGATTTCCCGGCATTTATCCTCGTGGACGATAAGGGAAATGACTTTTTCAAGCAACTGAAGCCGTGCACGGGATGCACGATAATTGAGAGTTGAGAATTGGATGTTGGACCGCTGCGCTGTTGGATGTTGGACCGCTGCGCTGTTGGAAGTTATTTAATTGAGAATTGAGAATTGAGTATGGCGGAAAAGGACAGTTTTTGGAGACGGTTATTGTATAAGTACCGTTTAAGTATCATGAACGAAGATACGTTCACGGAAACTTGGCATACGCGTTTGAGCCGTATGAGCGTGTTCGTGCTTTTGGTTGTGTTATTTCTCGGAACGCTCGGTCTGTACTCTGCTCTGATATTCTATACGCCAATCCGCAATGTCTTACCCGGCTACTCGGAAAGTATCCGCCAACGATTGGTTGAGGAATCCGCTCGCGTTGATTCGCTTGGCACAGAATTGGAGCTGCAAACACAATATCTGTCCGTAGTTCGTGATATTATGGCCGGCGAGGTGAAATCCGATACGGTTCAACGTTTGGATTCGATGCAGATTATCATGCGTGAGCGTTTGTTAGAGGCAAAAAGTGAAGCCACCGCAGACTTTATGGCGCAATATGAAGAGAAAGAACGCGATTATCTGCAATTGTTTGATGCACAACCGACAGCAAGTATCAGTACTTTCTTCCGTCCTGTTCATGGCGTTATAACAGCGCATTATTCGGCGGAGAACAGGCAATTCGGTATCGCAATCCAAACTCCTCGAAATGAAAATGCAACAGCGATCTTGGACGGCGCCATCGTTCACCTTGCATATGAAATTGACAATACCTATACGATGATGGTACAGCATGAAACGTATTTATCCGTATATCGTAGTTTGGAAAAACCGCTAAAGCGGATAGGGGATGTGGTGAAAGCCGGTGAGAGTATTGCCCTTACTTCAGACGCTCACGCGATGTGGTTTGAGTTGTGGCAACGTGGTAAAAGTATTAACCCTGAAGAAATAATTGTGTTTTGACCCCCCGTCAACTTGCCATATTAGGTTCCACCGGTTCCATCGGTACACAGACTTTGGATATCGTCAGGCAGCAACCGGAGCGTTTTAGCGTGTATGCGATTTGTGCCAATCATAATGTGGATTTACTGATTCGTCAAGCTCGCGAGTTCCATCCTGAAGTGGTGTGTATCGCAGACGAATCGTTATATCCCTCTCTGAAGGAAGCGCTGTCCGATCTGGACATTAAAGTATGGGCAGGTTCGGATTCGATAGCTCAGATGGTGACCTTCCCGTCCATTGATATCGTAGTTGCGGCGATGGTGGGTTATGCGGGTTTGAAACCGACGATAGAGGCCATCAAAGCCGGCAAGACCATCGCGTTGGCGAACAAAGAGACGTTGGTTGTCGCAGGCGAACTTATCAATACGCTGGCGCAAGAAAACAGGGTTTCCATTTTGCCAGTTGACAGTGAACATTCGGCGATATTCCAATCGCTTGTCGGTGAGGGCGACAATCCTATAGAAAAGATTCTTTTGACGGCATCCGGCGGTCCGTTCCGGACGTATTCAAAAGAGCAGATGTCCTCCGTAACCGCTGCAGAAGCATTAAAACATCCCAATTGGGCAATGGGCGCGAAGATAACGATAGACTCGGCATCGATGATGAACAAGGGCTTTGAAGTGATTGAGGCTAAATGGTTGTTCGGTGTTCCCGCCCATAAGATAGAAGTTTTAGTTCATCCTCAATCGGTTGTTCATTCGGCGGTCCAATTTGCGGACGGTGCGATAAAAGCGCAATTGGGTGCTCCGGATATGCATCTTCCCATTCAATATGCATTGGCTTATCCTGAGCGTTTGCCCAGCGCTTTTCCACGTGCGGATTTGTTGGAATTGGGTGCATTAACGTTTGAGAAGCCGGACATGGAGCGTTTTCCGAATCTTCGTCTTGCTTATGAGGCCATCGGGAAAGGCGGTAATATGCCTTGTGTGCTTAATGCTGCGAATGAGGTGGTGAATCTGGCGTTCCGTGAGAACCGTTGCGGATTCCTTGAAATGTCGGATATAATTGCCCGTACAATGGCTACAGTACCATTTATTGCTTCTCCTGCTTATGAGGATTATGTGTCTTCCGATGCAGCGGCACGTGAGAAAGCAGCAAGTTATTTATGATAAATCAACCTAACATCAGCGTTACATCAGCTTCATGATAAAATCAATGACCGGCTACGGAAAAGCCGAATATACATTTTCCGATCATAAAACCGTTGTAGAGATTCGTTCTCTAAACAGCAAGCAACTGGATTTGAATATCAAAGTACCGCCTTATTTCCGTGAAAAAGAAAATGAGATTCGTCGTATATTGACGAGCCCGTTAGAGCGCGGCAAAGTAGATGTGTCTATAAATATGACCTCATCTGTTGGCGAAACACCGGTACTGACTCCCATCAATAAGACCGCATTTGCCTATTATTACCGTGAATTACAATCTTTACAGCAGGAGTTGGCAATCCCCACCGAAACCGATTTGCTGTCCGTTGTTATGCGTTTTCCGGATGTGTTAAAGGCAGGGAACGAAAGCGTAATGAGTGACGATGAGTGGCAGATGTTGCAGGAAGCTATAGCACAAGCGCTGTATGGTTTTGAATCGTTTCGAATTCAAGAAGGCGCGGCGTTAGAAGCAATGTTTACCGAGAAACTGAATGGTATATCATCTCTGTTGGCGGAAGTGGAACCATATGAGAAAAACCGTGTGGAAAATATAAAACAACACTTGCTTAAGAACCTGGACAAGCTTGCCGAAGAAACGAAACAACAAGTGGATAAAAACCGCCTTGAGGCAGAGTTGATATATTACCTTGAGAAGTTGGATATTACAGAAGAAAAAGTTCGGCTTACCAATCATATTAAGTATTTCCATGAAGTGATGTCCGGTGCAGAATGGACAAAAGGCGAAGGCAAGAAACTTGGTTTTATAGCCCAAGAAATGGGTCGCGAGATAAATACTCTTGGCAGTAAGAGCAATCAAAGTGAAATGCAAATAATCGTCGTCAAGATGAAAGATATATTGGAGCAAATAAAGGAACAAGTACTAAATGTGCTCTAAAAGATTAATCCGCTATGATATTAATTTTTTCAGCCCCGAGCGGTGCGGGTAAAAGCACCTTGATAAATTTTCTGCTGTCGCAGCGTCACGATTTGGAGTTCTCTATCAGTGCTACGACCCGCGACCCACGCGGTCAGGAAGAACATGGAAAAGAGTATTATTTTATCTCCAATCCGGATTTTGAGCGTTTGATAGCTCAAGATGAGTTGGTAGAATGGCAGCAGGTCTATAGCGGCACATATTACGGCACACTGAAATCCGAGATTGCCCGCATAGAGCAAGCCGGTCATCATGTGGTATTTGACGTGGATGTGAAAGGGGGCATTAACCTAAAACGTATCTTTGGAGACGATGCACATAGCATTTTCGTAGCACCGCCTTCAGTGGCAGAGTTGCGCAAACGGCTTATAGGACGTGCAACAGATTCTCCTGAAAAGATAGAAGAACGTGTAGCAAAAGCGACTCTTGAAATGGAAGATGCGCAGTATTTTGATTGTGTGATAGTAAATGATAATCTCGAAAAAGCAAAGGTTGAACTAATGAATGAAGTGACTTCATTCCTCGAACAGTAATAATTATGAACAATCTTTACACTGTATTATTAGCCGCCGTATTGCCACCTTTTTTGTTGATTTTGTTAGTATGGTGGAAAGATAAATATCAACGCGAGCCGTTTGGTCAGATAGCCAAAGGTTTCCTGTACGGCGTTCTATCCGCGGGTATTGCGTATGTGTTGGAAACGACCTTGTCGATGCTGGCATTGACTCCCAATGAGCCGGTTAATTTCATGCAAGCACTGTGGAAAGCGTTTGTCGGTGCTGCCATTCCCGAGGAATTGGCAAAACTGCTGATGTTATGGCTGTTGCTACGTAAAAACAAGTATTTTGATGAGCGTTTTGATGGCATAGTTTATGCGGCATGCGTGGGTATGGGCTTCGCGGCGACAGAGAATATCATATATCTGTTCAGTAATATAGACAGTTGGCAATCCGTGGCGGTTGGACGTGCGATGTTTGCTGTCCCCGGACACTTTATGTTTGCTGTAACGATGGGCTATTTCTATTCCAAGGTTTATTTCGGTGATATGAGTTGGCGTAAAGCCAGCCGCGTGCTTTGGATACCTGTTCTGTTTCATGGAACGTATGACGGTTTGCTGTTCATGGCAAATCTCAATACGATGTGGTCAGGTATTATCCTGATGTGCTTCTATATTTTCTGCTACAAGATGCTGCGCTATGGTCAGAAGCGTATTGCAGAGCATTTGGACAGAGATAAATCCGACCCGTCACAAGTGGCGTTTTGGCAAGATAAAATGCATAAATATGAAAAATAGAATGTTTTTAGTGGCGCTTGTAGCCATGAGTATAAGCAGTTTTGCTGCTCAGGATCCGAAGTATGTAGCCTATATATCGCAGTGGCGCGATGTGGCATTACAACATGAGCAAGAATATCATGTACCGGCCTGCATCACTTTGGCCCAAGGAATATTGGAATCTGCTGCCGGCACCTCCGAGTTGGCAGTAAACGCCAATAATCACTTTGGTATTAAGTGTACCAGCGACTGGATGGGCGATGTTTATCGTCATGATGATGACCGCCGCGGTGAATGTTTCCGTGTATATCGCGATGCCGAAGAGTCTTTCCGCGATCATGCTAAGTTTCTTCAACGTTCCCGTTATGAGCGCCTTTTTACTTTGGATATAAAGGATTATGCAGCCTGGGCTCAAGGTCTGAAAGATTGTGGATATGCGACCGATCCTGCCTATCCTCAGAAATTAATACGCCTGATAGAAGAATATGGATTAAACGACCTTTCTGCAACATCAAATTCATCTTCTGTGCCGTCTAAGGATAACGTAGTTGTCGTGAGCCAACAAGCCCCGATTGCAACCTTTGCCGAAGAAGCTGAAGAAGAATATGTGCGTCCATTGACAGCCAAAGAAGAAAAAGACAAGTTTTTTGCTCATCATGGGCGTGGTACTTGCAATGGCGTGAAATATACCGTTGCCCGTGAAGGTGACACGTATTCTTCCGTTGCATTCAGCCTCAATATGAGTGAGCGAAAATTGCGCGAGATGAATGATGCTTTGGGACGTACACTCGCCAATGGCGACCGAATCTATTTGGCAAAAAAGAAATCACAAGCGCCCAAAGATAAAGCACGTGTTTGGGTAAAACCGGGCGAAAAAGTGTGGGATTTGATTCAGCGTGAGGGAATAACAGACGCTTCATTCCGCACAATGAACGGATTACCCGTTGATGTCCGCGTTTTTAAGACTCGTCAACAAGTGCTGTTGCGCAAAGAAAAAGAATAAGAATGGAGCGTCGTCACACGCAATCAATAGCCGATATCCTTGCCGAAGTTATGCGCGATAATGGCTTGGAAAAACCCTTGATGGAACATCAAGTGGTTGATTCGTGGGGCGATGTGATGGGGAAGACAGTCTCGCGTATGACTCGAAAAGTTGAATTAGAGCAAGGTGTGTTGCGTGTCTATCTGTCAAGCGCAGCACTCAAAGCACATCTTTTTGAATGTCGTCATGAGCTTGTCAAAAAACTCAATGAGCATGTTGGCGGGGAAGTGGTAAAAGATATCCGATTATTGGGTTAAATGGTTTATCCAAACAACATAGAGCAAAAAATAGACTTTGGCGTTATTCGCAAGTTGTTGTATGACGCTTGCGAGTCATCATTAGGTCGCGACAAGGTCGATGAAATGGAGTATCTTACTGACTATAATGCCATTCTTCATCGTCTTCGCGAGGCAGGGGAAATGACGAAGATATTTTCAGATGCGTCCTTGCAATACCCCCGTGGAGCAATAAATGACTTGCGTAGTTCTTTGTCCCGTGTGCGTGTAGAGGGACTTTATTTAGATGAGACGGAATTGAATCAATTGCGGCAATCAATTGATTATGCAACGCAATTAGAGTTGTTCTTTACTAATCTTGATCCGGTTCGTTTTCCGCAACTTCGCACGCTCCCATCACGCAAAATGGTGAATATTCCAGGCGGTACGAATTGCAGTCCGTTATCAGAGGTTACAAAGATTATAGATTCTGCAATAGACCGCTTTGGGAAACTGAAAGATAATGCTTCTCCCGAAATGTCGCGCATCAGAAAAGACCTTTCGCAAGCGCAGAATGCCGTTTCAGGTGCATTGGCAGCTATTTTGCGCAAAGCTCAAGCTGCAGGATTATTAGATAAAGATGCCACTCCGACAATGCGTGAAGGGCGTCTTGTGCTGCCGGTTCCTGCTACAATGAAACGCAAAATAGGTGGAATCGTTCATGATGAGTCGGCGACCGGCAAGACCGTGTTTATCGAGCCTCAAGAGGTTGTGGATGTCAATAACAGGATTCGATCATTGGAGGCAGAAGAGAATCGCGAACGTTTACGCATTTTGCACGATTTGACAGCAAAGGTTCGTCCGTTTATTCCGCAAATCATTCAAACACAAGGTTTTCTTGCTCATGTGGATTTTGTGTGCGCTAAAGCACATATATCCAAACAACTGAAAGCCATTGCGCCTGAGTTCGTGCAACAACCGTTTATCGATTTGCGCGGTGCACGTCATGCTGTATTATATTTGCGCTTCCAAAATGAAGGTAAAGAAGTCGTTCCGCTGAATTTGAGTCTATCAGCTAATTCTAATCATATACTGGTCATTTCCGGTCCAAACGCCGGCGGTAAGTCTGTGTGTTTGAAGACTGTTGCGTTGTGCCAATATATGCTTCAATGTGGTCTTCCAGTTCCAGTTGGTGAGAATTCCAAAATGGGGCTTTTTGATAATTTGATGATAGATATAGGTGATGAGCAAAGCATAGATGATGACCTATCTACCTATTCATCCCATTTACGCAATATGAAAGCGTTTGTGCGTCAAGCAACAAGCAAGACGCTTTTTTTAATAGACGAATTCGGGTCTGGTACAGAACCCCTTATCGGTGGGGCAATAGCAGAAGCAGTGTTGACCAAATTAAATGAGCAAGGGGCAATCGGTATTGTCACGACTCACTATACGAATCTTAAACACTTTGCAGAGCAAACTGATGGAGTGGTAAATGGAGCAATGCTATATGACAGAGGACAGCTGAAACCACTTTTCCAATTGAGTGTTGGTCAAGCCGGTTCGTCTTTTGCTATTGAAATTGCGCGACAAACCGGACTTCCAGAAAGTATCATTCGTCATGCGACAGATTTGGTGGGTGAAGAACATATAGAGTATGACAAGCAACTGCAAGATATTGCACGCGATAAACGTTATTGGGAAAACAAACGTCAAAATATCCGTTTACGTGAAAAGCACCTTGAGGAAAAAATAGCTTTCTACGAAAATGAGATAGCCGGACTAAAAGCCAAACGGAAAGAAATCATTTCAGATGCGAATGAAAAAGCCGCAGACATTTTAGCAAAGTCCAACGCGGCAATAGAACGAACTATCCGTGAGATAAAAGAGTCCAAGGCAGATAAAACGCGTACCCAAAAAGCGCGTGAACGAGTAGAGCAAATGAAGCGGCAGGTGGCAGAACCACGCGTGGAACAAGCGCAAACCAAAGCACAGCGCTCAAGTAAAGTGCTTCGAGATTTCCGCGATTTAAAGCCAATAAGCAAGATGTTGCCTTCCGCTCAACCATCTGTAGTAAATACGATTCGACAGCATAAATTGTCTTTTGAACGCACATTGGACCTTCGTGGAATGCGTGCTGATGAAGCGCTTGAGACGTTTATAGCCTATTTAGATGATGCGATTATGGTTAATGCGGGAACTGTTACGATTCTTCACGGAACAGGAACAGGTGCACTCAAACAAATAGTTCGCGATCATTTATCTGAACGCAACAAGGCTATGCGTAAACGTAAAATAGCAGAAATAAATTATCATGACGGCGACCCCGACCGTGGAGGCGCAGGATTAACAATTATAGAACTATGAGAAAGTTCATTTTAACATTAAGCATTCTGCATATAGCAGTATGTATTTCGCTTGCGGCAGACTCCACACGTTGGATATTGCCGGAATCGCGTTACGAACTAACCGGGCGTCTTGAATACGCGTACAATAAATCGTGGGGGCACTACGCCAACATTGACGCGCAGGCTTTATTGCCAATAAACAAGCATTTTGAGATGAATGTCAACCTGCAGGCTTCGTTCAAAAACGTTTATTCAGTGGGCGTTATTCTCCGTCCCAAGTTTACACTGCCGGTAGGTGAAATGTTTTTTGATACGGAAGTGCTATATAAAGCGGTAATGCGTGCTGATCAAATGGACTTGGTGACCGCTCTTTCTTTGGGATGGCGTTTTGATTACTTATCGGTACAGGTGGGTTCATTTTGCCGTGTGATGGAATCGTATAATCGCGACAACCATAGTGAAGAAGAATATAATGTGGAGGCATTTAACCTTCTATATCGTCTTGAAGTTTTCGTTCGCCCTCAAGCATGTAATTGGAACATCAGTGCGATGTTTTCCAACTATGACGATTTCAACTTTGAACGTATGTGGCAACCGCTATTTATGTTAGGCGGACGCTACGATATAGATAATAACTGGCGGGTGCATTTGCAGGCACAAATAAAACCCACCGGAATGTTTCATCTTAATGCCGCTTTTTACGGTGCTACTGTCAGAGCGGGATTTACCTATAGATTTTGAGAATTATGAAAAAACCTTATTTTCACATTATAGTATTCTGTGTGTTGGTATTGACTCTAACGACTTGCAATCCCAACTATGATATGCCAGGAATGTTCAATGGCTCCAGTATTCGTGCCGATGATCGATTTGACGAGTCGATGGCATATAACGAAAAAGCAGGTTATAGCCATATTATTGTACCAGAAGATTACCGCATATATGTTTGTACCGATACACATGTTGACTCCACAACCCGAAATGTAGAGTCTTTTGTTAAAGCCTATAAATCAGATCCGAAATGTCCCTTTGCCATCCATTTGGGTGACCTTGTCAATGCAAAGGGCAATTATTCTCGTTTCTTTGAGGCAATGGCAACTATTCCGGAAGGATATGTTCCTGGAAAAGATACAATCTTTTATACTGTTGGTAATCATGACTTATATTTCAATCAATGGGAGGAATACAAGAAATATGTTCCGACTTCTACTTATTGGTTCGACACCCGTACAATAGACGGCAAATTGTTGGATTTGTTTATTTGTATTGATTCCGGAGAAGGCACATTGGGTGTAAGTCCGCTAAATTGGTTGCGTGAGACTCTGAAAGAGAAGTCTGCGGAAAACTATCGCCATATAATAGTATTCACTCATACACATATGTTCAAAAAAGATGATTCCCAAGGTCATACCTCGAATTATTCTATGGAAGAGACCTATGATTTAACAGCACTATTTTCCAAATACCAAGTGTCTATGTATTGGTCCGGTCATGATCATAGTCGTGAAATGTCCAATTATGGAGGTGTGACTTATATTGTCGTCGATGCCTTGCTTGATCCTGAAGAGCATCCATTTTATATGGTTGCTGATATGGGTGAAACAATACAAACCAAGTTTATTAGTGTGAAATAACCATTAAATTGTCCATCCTATGTCTATTTCGTTTCTTTACTACTTTATGATGCTATTTGCTATGTCCAGTCATAGCGGCGTATTTGAAAAGAACCCGATGTCGCATATGGGGTCTGTGCAGATTTATTATTTTTACGATTCGCGGATACCAAGTGCGGTAGGTGAAACTATGTGCGGTTTGACAGAAGATTTGCTTCATAAGCATTATGAGTCACTGCTTACTAATGGTGATATTATTATGTATAAAATAGACCTTGCTTCTCAAGCAGGACAAGATGTCGCTCAAAAGTGTAACATTACATTAACTGGTTTAGTCGTAGCCCGTCACACCAGAGTGGTGAACCTTACGCAGAACGGCTATACATACGCCCGTTCCGAACCGCTTACATTTCAGCAGAATTTAGCATTCCACATCAATCGTTTACTACCGGCTTCCAAGCGACCGGAATAAAAGAAAGCGGCGAGAGCCGCTTTCTTAGTAACAACTTTCCTAACTATCTTCTTTAGGTAGTTCAATACGTTCGTTTTTTCGATTATAGAATCGTGTTTCAAGTAGCGCGAGTGCTTGATTCTCTTGCACACGAACCCCATAACGTTTAAACCACTTTGTGGACAATCTGTTAAATATCAAGCCTTTAGTTACATATGCATAAACGAAAGGATGTATTTGCAGTTTCAATCCACGTCCGAAGTGCTCGTAGAGATGTGCGATTTGTTCTTCCACTTGTTCCGTAAAGAGCAGTGTTGGTTGCACTTTTCCTTTTCCGAGACAAACGGGGCATACTTCGGAAACTATCACTTCGACTGCGGGGCGCACGCGTTGTCGTGTGATTTGCATTAGTCCGAACTTTGAAAGTGGCAGCACATTATGTTTTGCGCGGTCGCGCGCCATCAGTTCATTCATGCGTTTGTACAATTGTTCTTGGTGGTCCTTATCATCCATATCTACAAAGTCAATGATGATAATTCCTCCTATGTCTCGCAGTCGGAGTTGATGCACAATTTCCTCAGCTGCGAGCATATTGTACTGGAACGCATTTTCTTCTTGATCTTCGAACAGTTTTTTAGAACCGGTATTTACGTCAATAGAAAATAGAGCTTCTGTTTTGTCGATTACGAGATAGCCACCATTTTTAAATCCGACGGTTCTACCCAAACCGGTTTTCATCTGACGTGTAATGTCGAAATGATCAAAGATAGGGTCATCGCCCTTATACTTCTTAACAATCTTTGCGCTTTCGGGGGCGATTATTTCAACGTATTGTTTTACCTCTTCATAGATTGCATCATCGTTGATTTGGATGGTGGCAAACTCCGGTGTAAACACGTCGCGTATGACCCCAATAGTTCGTCCGAGTTCTGCGCTAATGAGTCGCACTTCTGCATCTTTGTTTTTTTCCTGTGCAGGAGCAGCGGACTCATTTTTTTGCAATGTTTTGATGGCGTCTTCCCATCGTTTGACTAATATCCGCAACTCGTTGTCTAATTCTGCAACACGTTTATCTTCCGCAACGGTGCGTACAATAACGCCATAACCGGCAGGTTTGATAGACTGAACTAATTGCTTGAGACGACTCCGTTCCGACTCACGTTTAATTTTACTGCTGACCATTACTTTTTCCGTAAATGGTATTAATACCATATTCCGTCCGGCAATGCTGATTTCAGCAGTCAACCGTGGTCCTTTGGTGTTGATGGGTTCTTTGCTGACTTGTACCAACAATAAATCTCCGACTTTGAGGTAGTCGGCGATTTGTCCCTCTTTTCCTACGTCTTCCCGATGTTGGATGCGGTTCATAGCCGGCATTTTTCGCCGGTCGCTAACCGCTTTTGTGACGTAGTCTTTGAGTGTTAAGAACTGTGTGCCTAAGTCCAGATAGTGTAGAAAAGCTTCTTTTTCATGACCTACATCCACGAAAACGGCATTTAATGCCGGCATAACTTTTTTAACTCTCCCATAGTAGATATTTCCGACTGCAAAGTTGTTTGCGTTCCGATTCTCACGGGAAATCTCTTGCAATCTATCGTCCTCAGTAAGAGCAATTGCGATTTCGTTGGGCTGTACATCAACAATCAATTCGCTTTTCATGTTCAATACTTCAATAAAAAAACTTTGCGGGATAACTATTTTGCGCCCAAAATAGTCAATACCCACAAAGCATAACTAAAAACTTACCGTTTGAGGCAAGACGTACAAACTAAGAATTACTTATGTTTATGACGATTCTTGCGTAAACGTTTTTTACGTTTGTGAGTAGACATCTTATGTCTCTTATGCTTCTTTCCGTTTGGCATAATAGTATAATGTTTAGTGATTATTTAGCAATTCTTTAAACTCGTCATAAGCCTTGAAGTGAGGCGATTTGTGTTCGGGTACAATCACAGAAGTCTTATTGATAATGTTTTGAGCAATACGTTTTTTGTGACTACGATTTGAGAAAGCCCCGAATCCGCGCAAATAAACAACCTCATCATTTTTGACAGCTTCTTTAATGCTGTCCAGAGTATTCTCAATAATTTTAAGAATTGTTACTTGCTCATAACCAGTTCGCCTGGAGACTTCTTTTACAAGTTCTTTTTTGGTCATATTCTATCTTTTTTCACAATTTTTATTTAACAAAACCGAAAAACGCGGCAAAGGTACTACATTTTTTTGATTTATGAAAGTTTTTTTGCAAAAAAATTTATTTTTCCGCATTTTTTTTGTAATTTTGCACGGTTTTTATGTAAAATAATGGTGTAACGAATGAAAAATCAGCTATATAAGTGGTATGAATGTGAGCATCGTGTGTTGCCTTGGCGCGAGACAGATGATCCATATGCGATATGGATATCAGAGATTATCCTTCAGCAAACCCGTGTTGAGCAGGGCTTACCTTATTATATGCGATTTATCAGTCGTTTTCCGGACGTGAGTTCATTAGCAGCTGCATCAGAAGATGAGGTGTTGCGTTATTGGCAAGGATTGGGCTACTATAGCCGTGCTCGCAATCTGCATCGTGCCGCGCAACAAATTATGTCAGCACACAATGGGATATTTCCTCGTGACTTCAATGATCTTCGTTCTCTACCCGGAATAGGTGATTATACTGCGGGTGCGATAGCTGCATTTGCTTATAATATGCCGTATCCTGCGCTTGACGGCAATGTGTATCGCGTGTTGGCGCGTTTGACAGATTGTGAAATAGCCTTTGATACTTCTTCCAGAAAGCGGCATTTTCTTCAAATTGCAGAGCAAATGCTTGATCGAGACAATCCCCGCTTGTTCGATTCTGCTATTATGGAATTCGGTGCATTATACTGTGTTCCTCAACAGCCGGATTGTGAGCATTGTCCGTTGCAGATTTATTGTCAAGCGTATGCGCATAATACAGTGCAATTATTGCCAGTCCGCAAACCACGTCCTAAATTGCGCGACAGATACCTCTATTACACCATATTTCTATCGCCAACTGCTGCTGGTTCTTACCAAACACTTATTCATCGCCGCACAGCGAATGATATATGGAAACATCTGTGGGAATTTCCTTGTGAGGAATTTGCGGAAGAGCAAAAACAAATACAGCACAGTTCGTCCCCTGCGATAATGCTATCTCACATTCTTTCGCATCAACGTCTTCACGCCAGTTTCACGGTGAAATGCATGCCGGTTTTGCCTCAGATATCAGATACCAAAGTAATCAATATCTCCGAATTGGATGATTATGCTTTAAGCAGACTCACACTCAAAGCGCTTGCTAAGATTCCGCTATTCAACCGCTGAATTATTGTTGCACCCGAATACTTTCTTTGTGCAAGGCTTGCATAATTTGTTGTACCATTTCTTCAGAAAGCGCTTTTTCTTCTGCCCATGACAGACGATTAGACAGAATTTGTTCAAAGCGGGTGGGTTGTACAATATCGATGTTATGTTCCTTCTTAAAAGCTCCGATTTTTCTGCTGACTTCCATTCTTCGTGCAATGGTATCCCACAAAGCATCATCCACCTCATCCATCATCCGTCTTAACCAGAGCAATTGGCAATCGGTTGGTTGCATATTGGCAGCCTGTTCTTTTTCCCAATGTCTTATGATTGTCTTCAGTTCGTCAGGTGTGATTTGTTGTTTTGCGTCAGAAAGAGCCTGTTTCGGATTGTCGTGCACCTCAATCATCAAACCGTCATATTGCAGCTCGGCAGCGTCTTGGCAGCGTCTCGAAACAAGGTCGGCTTTTCCGCTCATGTGACTGGGGTCCAGCAATAATGGGATTTGTGGCATTGTTTGTCTTAAACGATAAGCCATTTCCCAACAAGGTTGATGGTTACAGCCCCGATGGATAGCAATCACCGGTTGATGGTTGGCAGAAAGTCGTTGTATGTTTCCCATCCATAAGTCAGCATCATCGTTAACGGGATTTTTTACCAAGACGCCCTTATGCTCTCCTTTCGCCATGGCGTCAGCCAAAGCCTGCACAAGAATAGGATTTGCGCTTGTTCTTGCGCCGAGCCACAAGTAGTCAATTCCTGCCTCAAGTGCTTTTTGCACCTGTTCCGGTGTGCTGATTTCAGTGGCTACAGGCAAACCGGTTAGGCGTTTAACTTGTTGTAGCCAAGCCAATCCGACATCTCCCACGCCCTGAAATGTGTCAGGTGAAGTGCGCGGTTTCCATATTCCGGCACGAAAGATGACATTTTGTGTGCCACATGTGCTGACAATCTGCTGTGCGATATGGCACAATTGCATTTCCGTTTCTGCAGCACAAGGACCTAATATGTAACTATCAATTGTCAACTAATGAAGCGCAGCAATAGCGGCTTGTAATGTGGCGATACGTTGTTCAGCGTCGGCTTTCTTCTTACGTTCCAATTCAACGACTTCGGGCTTGGCGTTTGCAACAAAGCGTTCGTTGTTGAGTTTCGCCATAACGCCGCGCAAAAATCCTTCTTGGTGTGCCAAATCTGCCTGCAGTTTTTTGAGTTCCTCTTCCACATTGATGAATTTGTCCATTGGAATGGCATATTCTGTGGTCCCTACTATGAACTTGGCGGCAGTGCTGTTCACCTCTCCGTTGATGGTTACTTCAACATTTGCCAATTTGTCAACCAGCGGATTCAGTTCGATGGGGCTGTATAATGTCAGTCGTTCTTTGGATGGGATGTTTTTCGATGCACGAACGTTACGTATGCCGGATATCACTTCTTTCAGTTCTTCCACTGTTTTAAGGATGCAATTAGCCTCGGTCTGCTTCTCTTTCGATAGTCTCTCGCCGCTTTGATTTGCCACCATGATAGAATCGCCCGGCTTGCGCTCATAGAGGTTCTGCCATAATTCTTCTGTTATAAACGGCATGAAGGGGTGGAGTAGTACCAGCAAACGGTCAAAGAACGCCAGCGTGGCTTCGTATGTTGTACGGTCAATGGGCTGCTGGTATGCCGGTTTAATCATCTCCAAGTACCAACCGCTGAACTCGTCGCAGTAGAGTTTGTAGATCTCCATCAGCGCCTCGGAAAGACGGTATTTGGAGAACAGGTCGGCTATTTCTGCGGAAGTCTCGCCAAGCTTGGCGTCGAACCACTCAATCGCATATTTGCTGGTCTCGGGCTGCGGGATGTCTGCTATTTCAAGACCTTTCACCATGCGGAAACAGTTCCAAATCTTGTTGCAGAAGTTACGCCCTTGCTCGCAGAGCGAATCATCATAAAGAATGTCGTTTCCTGCCGGAGCGGACAAGAGAATACCCATACGCACACCATCTGCTCCATAACGCTCGATGAGGTCTAATGGGTCAGGACTATTACCGAGTGATTTGGACATTTTGCGTCCGAGTTTGTCACGTACGATACCTGTGAAATAGACGTGTTTGAAGGGCATTTTACCTTGATATTCATAGCCCGCCATGATCATACGCGCTACCCAGAAGAAAATGATATCCGGTCCGGTTACAAGGTCTGCGGTCGGATAGTAATAGTTGATCTCTTTGTTGTCCGGGTGCTCAATACCATCAAACAATGAAATAGGCCATAACCACGAGCTGAACCATGTATCCAAAGCACCTTCGTCTTGGACGTAGTTGCCTTCAGGCTTGGTCTCCGAAACGATGATCTTATCGTCCGGGTAGTTCTCGAGTCCGGTTTGTGCCAATAGTTCTGCGTCGTAGTATGCAGGAATCCTGTGTCCCCACCAAAGTTGACGTGAGATACACCAATCTTTGATGTTCTCAAGCCAGTTACGATAGGTGTTTTTGTATTTCGCAGGATAGAATACGATGTCGTCGTTCATTACCGGCGGCAGAGCGATGTCTGCAAAATGCTGCATCTTCACGAACCATTGAAGCGATAACCGTGGTTCAATAGGTACGTTTGTACGCTCGGAGTAACCGACTTTGTTGTCATAGTCTTCGATTTTCTCAACAAGGTTGAGCGCTTTGAGGTCTTCGATAATCTGCTTGCGGCAGTCGAAACGGTCCATGCCGTGGTATTTGCGCACGTTGGCTTGTAACTCGGGTTCTACGGTGTCCATATTCAGATGGGCATCCGGCGTGAAGATGTCGATGGCTTGGAGATTGTATTTTTGACCTAAAGCGTAGTCGTTCACGTCGTGTGCCGGCGTCACTTTGAGGCAGCCGGTACCGAAACCGATTTCGACGTATCTGTCTTCAATAATTGGAATTACACGACCGACACCGGGTACGATGACATGTTTGCCTTTGAGCCATTGGTTTTTTTCCTCTTTGGGATTGATGCAGACTGCGATATCGCCGAAGATAGTCTCCGGACGGGTAGTAGCTACGATGGCGTATTTGCCGGGCTCTTCGACTACTTCATAACGCAGATAATAGAATTTATTATGTTCATCGTGGTAAATCACTTCCTCGTCACTCAGCGCTGTTTGGCGTTCCGGATCCCAGTTGACCATACGCAGACCGCGGTAGATCAGCCCTTTTTTATACAGGTCGCAGAAGACTTTGATGACTGCTTTTGAACGGGTTTCGTCCATGGTGAAAGCAGTACGGTCCCAATCGCAGGAGCAACCGAGTTTGCGGAGTTGCTTGAGAATGATTCCTCCGTGCTCGTCAGTCCAGTCCCACGCATGTTTGAGAAACTCCTCGCGGGTCAAGTCGGACTTGTTGATGCCCTGTTCTTTCAGGCGTTTGATGACTTTCGCCTCCGTGGCAATAGACGCATGGTCCGTTCCAGGTACCCAGCAGGCATTTTTACCTTCCAAACGAGCACGGCGAACAAGGATATCTTGGATGGTCTCATTGAGCACATGACCCATATGGAGCACACCTGTTACGTTTGGAGGTGGAATAACGATGGTAAACGGATTGCGGCCGTCAGGCTCGCTGTGAAAGAGTTTGTTGTCCAGCCAGTATTGGTACCAGCGGGATTCAATGTCTGTAGGATTGTACTTTGCTTCCATAATTTTAGTCAAAAAACGCGCAAAATTACACTTTTTTTCGCAAATATGCAAATATTTCGTATTTTTTTGTGAAAAAATTTGGTGGATTGAAAAAAAAGCAGTACCTTTGCAGCCGGTTTTGAAAAAAACACGTCTGAAAATTGAGAAAAAGAGTCTCCCTAGCTCAGTTGGTAGAGCAACTGACTCTTAATCAGTGGGTCGAGGGTTCGAGTCCCTCGGGGGACACAGCAAAGAAGGAGTTGATGCAAATCAATTCCTTTATTTTTTGTTAAAAATTAAAGAATTTTGCCAAAATTCTTGCATATTTGTGAAAAAAGTTGTAATTTTGCAGGCGAAATGGGAAAATCTGTTCGAAATAGTATTAACTTAATTCTTGGAATCATGGTAGCGTTGTTATCCGGTTTTGGGGGACAGAGGCTTTTTGCGAAATGCAAACCGAAGCCCGTTAAATATGGTCCTAAACCTAATTATGAGCGTACGCGCGAGCGCAAGGATGCGTTGGAGCAAAAGACAGATAGCATATCGTCAGATACCCTGATTGTCGAACCGACGCCTCCGCCATATGAACCACCTGTATGCAAATATGGTCCTCCGGGGGGCAATTGGTAATAAATAATTTTATTGAACAGCGTTATTTAGTGCGATATATCTTATGAAAACAAAATTACTGACAAAGATTAACGTTTTATTGGGCGTGTTGGCCGCATTTTTTGCCGGCTGTCATTGCCAAAGTCATGTGCAGCGCAATCGTGGACCGGAAGCTAAATATGGTGTTCCTCAAGAGATTCTCGATCAATGGGAGCGCGAACGTCAACAAGCGCAAGATTCTGTATCACAACCGCAAGAGGCACAACCGGCAGCGGAGGTGGCGGATGAAGCTGAATCCGTGCGTCCCGTTGCTCAACCGAAGAAATACGGTCCTATGCCTCCCAGAGATTAAGTATGGATCTGCGGCTTCGTTTGGCGCTGGAACTGGAACGGCTTCGGCGTAAGAATCTTAAGCAACTTCACCCCTTGCAACAGTTGTTTTGGGAATGTACATTGCGATGCAATGTGCATTGTTTGCATTGTGGTAGCGATTGTTTGTCTTCCGTGACGCAACCCGATATGCCGATGGAAGATTTTCTCAAGGTGTTGGATGAAGAAGTAACGCCGCACGTCAATCCTCGTGAAGTGCTGATTATTATATCCGGTGGCGAACCTACGATGCGCAAGGACTTGGCAGAGATAGGTCGCCAGATCAAGAAACGTGGCTATCCATGGGGAATGGTGACCAATGGTGTTGCTATGACGGAAGCGCTGTTTCGTGAGTTGCGAGAGGCGGGTATGCGTTCTTTGGCTATCAGTTTGGATGGCTTGGAGGCAGACCATAAATGGGTGCGTCAATCACCATTTGCCTTTGAAGGTGCATGCCGGACCATTAAGTTGGCTGCTGCTGACAAGAAACTGACTTGGGATGTGGTGACCTGTGTCACACGCCGCAGTATAGGGCATCTTGACGCAATTCGGGAGCTGCTGGTTTCTTTAGGCGTGAGACATTGGCGCATTTTCGGTATTGACCCTATGGGACGTGCTGCCGAAAATCCCGAATTGATATTGACGGACGATGAGTTCAAGACCCTTATAGACTATATCGCTGCACAACGTGAACGGGCGCAAGAGGATGCAGCAAATGGTCGTACGCCGCTCCATGTGTCGTATTCCTGTGAGGGCTTCTTGGGCGATTACGAAGGACGTGTGCGCAATTACCTGTATCAATGTGCCGCGGGAATATCGGTTGCTTCGGTGTTGATTGACGGAAATATTTCTGCTTGCACATCGATTCGCGGGAAGTACTATCAGGGCAATATCTATCGCGATCACTTCTGGGAGGTTTGGGAAAAGGGCTTCAAGCCTTTCCGCGACAGGAGTTGGATGAAGCAAATCGAACCATGCAACACCTGTAAGATGTTCCGTTATTGTGAAGGCAACGGAATGCATCTTCGGCGCGAGGACGGCTCGCTGATGTTGTGTCACCTCCATCGCTTAAACGCTGCGAATCAACAATAAACGAAAGGCGGCGCTTTTGGTTGCATTGCGCAGTGCAATCCGTCTGCGTCCACTTTCTTCAGTTTACCACTGATTGACTCAATAGGTCTGATAGTTTTAATCTTAGCCATGTTAGTTAGTTTTTGGGGTTAAACAATATTCGAGAAGTTTCGTGCGTGTCTCGGAAGGGTCTCGAAAGGTTCTCGAAGTTACTTATATGTCTTTCGCGAATGACGGTGCAAAGATACGATGAACATTTTACTTTTTCCAAATTTTTTTGCAAAAAAATTCAAAAAAAATGCATTTTCTTTGTTTTTCTTCAAAATGACAAGAAAAAGGGTGTAAATGCAAATTCACATTTCACAGATTCACACATGCTGTGTACCCTCATAAAATGGTCATAATATATAATATAATATATATATATATTATTTATATTATGGCAGAAATCAGAACGTACATTGCTTATGTGAAAGTGTGATTTGTGAATCTATCATTTTCACACATTTCACAGATTCACATAAAAATGTATGTTCATTGCACGATTTAACAAAAAAAAGTGCAGTTTTGGTGAAAACTACACTTTTTGTTTATTGCCTCCGGCGTTTATTGCGTTCGGCGTTTATTTTACTTCTTCGAAGTCCACATCTTCTGCGGAAGCTTGACCGTTGTCAGTGCCGGATGTTGTACCGCCATTCTGAGTGTCTGAAGCTTGCCCTTGCTGTGCATTGGTTGCGTTATACATCTCTTGGGATGCAGCTTGGAAAGCCGTCATCAGTTCGTTGTTATATCGCTCGCAAGCATCGGCATCCTTCTTTTCATACGCCTCTTTGAGGTTTTTAAGGGCAGCTTCGATAGGTGCTTTTTTATCAGCAGGAATCTTATCCCCAACTTCTGCCAACTGTTTTTCGGTTTGGAAGATCGTAGCGTCAGCCTTGTTCAGTTTATCGGCTGTTTCTTTGGCTTTCTTATCAGCCTCGGCATTAGCTTCCGCCTCCGCTTTCATGCGTTTGATTTCTTCATCGGAGAGTCCGCTGGAAGCCTCGATACGAATCTTCTGTTCTTTGCCGGTAGCTTTGTCCTTTGCAGTAACGTTCAAGATACCATTTGCGTCGATATCGAATGTGACTTCGATTTGCGGCTCGCCACGTCTTGCCGGCATAATACCATCCAGGTGGAAGATACCGATTTGCTTGTTTTGTGCCGCCATAGGACGCTCACCTTGGAGTACTTTGATTTCGACACTGGGTTGATTATCTACTGCCGTTGTGAAGACTTCCTGTTTCTTGGTAGGAATAGTAGTGTTCGCCTCAATCATTTTGGTCATCACACCGCCCATCGTTTCAATACCGAGGCTCAACGGAGTAACATCGAGGAGCAATACGTCCTTTACTTCACCCGTCAAGACGCCACCTTGAATTGCGGCTCCGACAGCGACTACTTCGTCCGGATTAACGCCTTTGGACGGCACTTTTCCGAAGAACTTCTCTACAGCTTGTTGGATAGCGGGGATACGTGTAGAACCTCCGACGAGAATGATTTCGTCAATATCGCTTGTGCTCAAGCCTGCGTTTTGTAGAGCAGTGCGGCACGGTGCGATGGTACGTTGAATGAGGTCGTCAATCAGTTGCTCGAACTTAGCACGTGTCAAGGTCTTTACCAAGTGTGCTGGAACGCCGTTAACAGGCATGATATATGGCAAGTTGATTTCAGTAGAAGTAGTGTTTGAAAGTTCGATTTTAGCTTTTTCAGCAGCTTCTTTGAGTCGTTGCATAGCCATCGGGTCTTTCGACAAATCTGCTCCACCGTTTTCGTTTTTGAACTCTTGCACGAGCCATTCGATAATACGATGGTCGAAATCATCGCCTCCGAGGTGTGTATCACCGTCAGTAGCTTTTACTTCGAAAACACCGTCACCGAGTTCGAGTACCGAAACATCGTGCGTACCTCCACCGCAGTCGAATACGACAATCTTCATATCCTTATTGGACTTATCCAAGCCGTATGCGAGAGCTGCCGCTGTCGGTTCGTTGACGATACGCCGTACATTCAATCCTGCGATTTCACCGGCTTCTTTCGTAGCCTGACGTTGACTGTCGTTGAAGTATGCCGGAACAGTAATAACAGCATCGGTTACCTCTGTGCCAAGATAATCTTCGGCAGTTTTTTTCATTTTTTGCAGTATGATTGCAGAAATCTCTTGTGGTGTATAGAGTCTTCCGTCAATGTCCACACGCGGTGTATTGTTGTCCCCTTTAACGACTTTATAAGGCACCCGTGCGATTTCGTTAGCCAATCGGTCATACGTCTCCCCCATGAAACGTTTGATTGAATTCACTGTTTTAGTCGGGTTAGTGATAGCTTGTCGTTTAGCAGGGTCCCCCACTTTGCGCTCACCTCCATCGATGAAACCGACTACAGATGGAGTGGTTCTTTTTCCTTCCGAGTTTGTGATAACGATAGGTTCGTTACCTTCCATAACTGCGACGCAGGAGTTTGTAGTTCCTAAGTCAATACCAATAATCTTACTCATAGTTGTATTGTTTTAAAAGTTAATATTCAAATTATGTTGTAGTTCGTTGAACATACACCCATTGATTATCAAGTATTGTGCCACTACCCATTTTCTGCCAATAATATGCCAATTGTTGGTTGTTTGACTGACAAAATGGCAGTTGTTAAAAAAGCATATAGCATATAAAATGCAAAAAATATGCACTTTGATTTGCATATGTCAAAAAAAAGCAGTACCTTTGCAGGCAAATTAACTAAATCCAATACACTATGTTTACACAATCAGACCTCGAGCAATTGGCTCAACGTGGCATTTCCGTAGAGAAAGCCAATCAACAGTTAGCGTGTTTCAAGAGCGGATTTCCGTCCTTGGACATTGTTTCAGCCGCTTCAGTAAAGAATGGCATATTGGCCTTGTCCAAATCCGAGCGCGAGCAATATATCGCTGCATGGCAGGAGTATTGTCAACAAAATCATAAAGTGCTGAAGTTTGTCCCTGCTTCCGGTGCCGCCTCGCGTATGTTCAAGAACCTGTTTGAATACCTCGATAACGGCATTGAGACACCCTTTATTCAAGAGTTTTTGTCGAATATAGACAAATTTGCATTCGGTAGCCAATTGGAAGGCAAATCGGGTCAAGAGGCAGTTCGTTATTTGTTAGAAGATATGGGTTACGGCAAACTGCCGAAAGGATTGCTATTATTCCATAAATATCGCGATGGCGCGCGTACGCCCGCGTTGGAACATTTGGCAGAAGGTGCGCTGACAGGTGCGACGAATATACACTTTACGGTATCCCACGAACACCTGCCTCTGTTCCGTCAGCATATTGCTGAGAACCTTAAGAAGTTTGAGACGAAGTATGGCGTGAAGTACGAAGTGTCATTCTCTGAGCAGTTGCCATCCACCGATACGTTAGCAGCCAATCCGGATGGTACACCGTTCCGTACCAGTGACGGCAAGTTACTCTTCCGCCCGGGTGGACACGGAGCTTTGATTGAGAATCTGAATCAGCAGGATGCCGATATTGTTTTCATTAAGAACATCGATAACGTGGTACCTGACAGGCTTAAGAAAGATACGGTAACATACAAGCAAGTGTTGGCAGGTGTTCTTGTTACGGAGCAGAAACGCGTATTTGACCTTTTGAAGAATGGTGATTTAAGTGAGGATGAGCGTACTCGTCTGAATCGTCCTATTCGTGTATGTGGCGTGGTTAAGAACACCGGTGAACCGGGTGGCGGACCGTTCCTTGTTCGCGAAGAAGACGGCTCTATCTCGAAACAGATTCTTGAATCCAGCCAAATCGAAGACAAGAGTCTGATGGCAACAGCCACTCACTTCAATCCGGTGGATTTGGTTTGTGCGATTCGTGACTATGAGGGCAAACCGTTCAATTTGCCGAAGTACGTTGATCCTAAAACCGGCTTTATCTCGCAGAAGTCGAAGGATGGTAAAGAGTTATTGGCATTGGAGTTGCCGGGCTTGTGGAATGGCGCAATGAGCCGTTGGAACACCATCTTTGTGGAAGTGCCAATATCGACCTTCAACCCTGTCAAGACTGTTAACGATTTGCTTAGAGACCAGCATCAATAATGAAAGCGTTCTTCTTTGACCAAGACGGTATATTGTATAACTCGATGCCCAAGCATGCTCGTGCTTGGGCAGAGGTTATGCAACGGCACGGATATAATTTTACGGAGGAAGATTGTTTCATCAATGAAGGTCGCACGGGTCAAGATGTTATTCGTGAAGCTATTTGGGAATTGGAGCACCGTGAAGCCACAGAGGATGAGATTTGGGAGATTTATGAAGAAAAAGGCGAGGCGTTCAAGGCACAAGGTGAAGTAGAACCGATAGAAGGTGTTGTGGATGTGCTTCGCTTCTTGCGCAAGAACAAGAAGGAAATATGGGTGGTGACAGGTAGTGCACAAGCCTCTTTATTGGATAATCTGAACACAAAGATAGGACCATTCTTCGACCGTTCGAGGATGATAACTGCTTTTGATGTGACCCGCGGCAAACCGGATCCGGAGCCGTATTTAATGGCGTGGGATAGAAGTCACCAGCCGAAGATTGAATGTTGCGCAATCGAAAATGCGCCATTAGGTGTTCGTTCGGCAAAAGCCGCCGGACTTTATACGATAGCGGTGAATACAGGTCCTCTCGCCGATGTTGCGTTATGGAACGAAGGCGCAGACCAAGTGTTCCCCGATATGGCCGCATTGCTGGAGTGGTTGAAGCAAAAAATGCAGTAGAAAGGCATAATTTTTCATAAATATTTGCACATTCCAAAAAAAAGCAGTACTTTTGCAGCGTTTTACGCATTGGGGATAATTGGATTTGACAGCAAGTAGAAAGGGTGTGTAAGCACGTCGAGTATGGATACCACTCGTAAATAGGGTCCGAAACAATTAACTGGCAACAATAGCTATGCTCTCGCTGCTTGATTGAAGTACAGTAGATCAACCTTATTTCGGCACAAGGTGCTGAATCGAGACGTCGCTCCAAGCCAATCCTTGCGGCTTACAGGATATAGCGGCGCGGAAATAGCGGGGATAGTCATCACAGGCTGTGATGTGATGGCGAACATTTAGCAGATAAGGCAATGGTTGGTGGCTTGGGTCTTGCCATTGCACGAAAATGAAGGCCAAGATAAACGTGTAGAAAGCATATCGGTTCCTTGTTTGGACGCGGGTTCGAATCCCGCTATCTCCACCAATGAGATGCTATCGCGTCTCATTTTTTTATGTGTTTTTATCAATAATTCTTTTTTTTTGGCAAAAAGTATGAAAAGTACTTTTTTGTTGGCGAAAGTTATTAAAAATGCTTGTAGCGTTTGTGGGATTAAAAAAAATATACTAATTTTGCACGAATTATTATTAAATTAAAACAATTATGAGCGCGGAGCAGCTGTTCAACGGGAATATTGAACTTATCAAAAAGTCGGAAATGGTTATTTTTCGTGATGTCCGGCAAATCCCTATAGAAACGAAAGAAGTGATATGTCCGTGCTTTATATTGATTCTCAATCTAAACGGAACGGCTCGTCTGCGTTATGATATGCATGAGATGACGATACGTCGTAATGAGATTGTGTGTTTGATGCCAAATCACGTGCTTACCCCCATTGAGGTGTCTTCCGATTTTCGTTCCATGCTGATAATCATGTCGGAAGACTTTATAAAGGAGTTACCTTTCCATTTCTATACGCACGATTTTCATAAGTTCCATTTTACGCCTATTTATCCATTAACGGAAGAACAGATGCGTTATGCCACGATGTTTACGATGACAACGGAACGGATAATCTCTCATGATAAATCGATATTGCCTCACCGTCACGATATTCTTATCTCACTTGTCAGCATCGGCTATGAGTTGCTGAATATGTGCCGCCGTGAGCAAGATAAGTTGTTGTCCACGAATTACCGCAATGTGGATTTGTTCAACCGTTTCTGTAATCTGGTGGTAGAACATTATACCATGAATCGCGAAGTGGCATTTTATGCAGAGAAGTTGATGTTGACGCCGAAGTACTTTTCCAAAGTGATCAATGAAACAGTCGGCATGACCGCCAGTGATTGGATAGAGCGCTATGTGGCAACTCAGGCACGTAATATGCTACGCACTCGTCCGAATTTGACGGTACAAGAAGTCGGTTTCTTGTTGGGATTTCCGGAACAGCCGTCATTCTGCCGTTTCTTCAAACGGCTGACAGGTGTAACTCCTCGTCAATATAGAAAGGATTATGGCATTTTAGAATAGTTCGTTTGTTTGCTAAACGAAGTATTTCGGATAGTTTTCCAAGAACAATTTAACAGCCTCTTCCAGCGGACCGTAAAACTCTCCGCCGGAAGCGTTTTTATGTCCTCCTCCATTGAAGATATCGTGGCAGAACGTGTTAACAGGGCGGTCCCCCTGACTGCGCATGGAGATTTTGATTTTCTTCTTGCTGCCATTTGCAAATTGTTCTTCGAAAGGCTGCACCTTGTCCTCCCGCATGAAGCAGGAATAATATACGTCTTTGATTTGTAAGGGCATATTGACTATTCCTTCTGCATCTCCGGGCTTAAAGTTGAAGGGATAGAGTTCTTTTCCGCTGAGGTAGATGAGTGCGGTGTGTTTTTCGGGGAAGATACGCATTTTGCGATACAGGCAATATCCGACTAATTTCATGCGTTCCGCAGACCAAGCGTTGAAAACTCTGTTGTAAATATCGTCTTTATCCGCTCCAGCAGCAACAAGACGGGCAATTATTTCGTATAATACCGGTTGATTGGAGTTGAACGCGAAATTGCCTGTGTCCGTCATCAGACCTGTATAAAGGCAAGTGGCTACTTCGCGTGACGGTAGTTGGTTGCCGGCTAACGGAAACAACAGTTCGAAAACAAACTGACAGGTGCTTGTTTTAGTCGGGTCAATATATTGTGTGATATTCTGCGTATCGGGAACAGTTCGTTCCGCAGAAACCAAATGATGGTCAATAACCAGTACTTGTAAGGCATCACCTTTAGCCTGTAACACTTCAAGGAACTTGGTGCCAAGAGAGCCGATGCGTTTAGGCTCATTAAAGTCAAGAATAACCACGATATCTGCGGTTTCGAGCAGTTGCTCCGCTTGCTCCCGTTTTTTGTCATAAATAACGATGTCTTCTGCCGCTGGCAGCCATGAAAGGAAATCAGGAAATGGATTCGGTACAATCACATGAGCGGCAAAGTCCGGACATGTGTTCTTTTGTTTGAGCCACCACCAAAAGCCCAAGCTGCTCCCCATAGCATCTCCGTCAGGAGACATGTGCGTCAGGATAACGACATTTTTTTTACCAGCAATCAACTCGTTTATCATTTTAATAGTTGTTTTGTATGGGTGCCGGAACGGAGTTGCCTTTGTTCTGTTCCCATTGTTTCGTAATGAAATCCTCTAAACGTTGCAGTCCATATTCATCGGGGCGTGCATTGTGTCCTGAAGAATAGATACCCGGAGTCCCCTTTTCATAGGCTATTTCCAGTGTCCACATATATCCGTCTAAGACCATGAATTCGGGTTCGTAACTGCTTTGGTAGTCGTGCATGTCGTGGTCTTCAATGATCTGATAGAGCCTGTTGTATGCGTCCTCTGAAAGTTGAAACTTACGTGCCTCACTTAGCGGGCAATTGGCGGCATAAGTCATCCAATAGGCACCTTCTGCGTCTCGTTCGATGATGGCATAATGTATTGGGTAAGCGGTAGTTTCCGATAAATAGTAGAAGAATTTGGTGATAGCCGGGCGATATTTGTTCCATGTGGTTCTCATATACTTTTCAAGTGAGTCAATACCTCCTCCTCCGGGCCATTCGTTATCACCACCCGTATAGAGTTTCGGTCCTGTTGTGAAAGTCATGTCCAGATGCCACATTATGCCGTCTTTAACGTCCATTCTTGGTCTGTAGGATTCTTTGTATTTTAGCATATTGTATTGCTTAGCCATCTTCCACAAGTCCTCCCCGACAGAAGCAGGGACAACGATGGTTTTTTCTTTATTATCGTCCCAACGATTATTGAATGTGAGTGTGCAAGTGCCGTCAGATTGTTGCTTATAGCTATAAACGATGCGGTGGCGCATACCTGATTCGCGATATGTGCATTGAGTAACGGGACCAGTTTGTTCCGGCTGCGTTGCCTTACATTTTCCAAAGATGCTCATGAGTGTAATGATGAGTAATAAGGTAATCATTTTCATTCTCTATTCAGTGATTTGGTTAAAGCAATATCATATGCTTTGCGGTAGTACTTGAAGAAATTCTTCCACTCTGCTTTTTTTGCGAGTGTAGCAGCTGCTTTTCGTGCGCTTTCGATATTTTCAGCCGGTTGTTGCATGAAGCGTTGTATGTTCATGGCGATATTTTCAACCACATCGTTAAAGTTACTATCCGTCCGGTGTACGACCGCAACGCCGTCTTTCAGTCCTGTCACTCCTTCGTTTAGTGCCCAAGCTCCGAATCCTGCGACATCGGTTGTGATTGTCGGAACATGGAACGCAATACTCTCAAGCGGCGTGTATCCCCACGGTTCGTAATAGGAGGGGAAGACCGTCAAGTCTAATCCTGCTAAGAGGTCGTAGTACGTGTATCCCGTAAGCGGAGCGAATGGGGCAGGGTATTCCGTGACAGGTTTTCCATTGAGGTAATAGGGGACAAAGACAATGGTTACTTTGCCGAATCGCATAACCGGTTTATCGAGATATGGGATCATCACAAATGCCACCACTTCTCCCAACGGATAGAGCGAAGTTGCAGATAGTACGGATTGTGAGTGGTACAGTCTATCCGCCAATCGTTCCATGGATTGCAGGAAGACATCAATACATTTGTTTTTCCATTCCAGACGTCCTGCTATTCCGACTAAGAGGCTGTTATCCGGCAGTCGTGTGTCAAGCAGACTTTCTGCTGCGCGAATGAGCGCTGCTCTTGCCGATGCACGTGCAGCGTCGAAAGCTTTTCCTTTTGGCACAAATCCCGGTTCGAATCCGTTCGGTGTAACGATATCTACGGGTTTGTCCAACAACTGCGCACATTCGCGTGCCGTAATATCGCTGACCGTAGTGAAACAATCCGCCCAATATGCCGCCATTTTCTCGACGGAGTGTTTGCTGACCATATTCAGTTCTTCTGCCATTTGGTCGCCGTGATATCCTTCAAAATAGTCATAGAGCGGTTTTCCGTTACCGGCAATAGAGCGTCCAATTCCTGTGGCGTGTGTTGTGAACAAAGTACCAATCTTCGGGCAATGTGCGCGCATGTAGAATAAAGCAAATGCCGTTTGCCATTCGTTGGCATGCATCACAAAATTAGCGGGTTTGTCTTTGGCTGTTTTGCTCTCGGATTTGGTCAGGAACCGGTACAGGCTTTCCATTACTTGTCCAGCGGCATAGCCGAAAAGGCATGATTCGTCGTAATCTCCGTACGCTGCGTGACTTCTTACGCCGAAGTTTTCCCATGCCCATGCATAGATTTGGTCTTTTTCCGCCCACATTTTGTCTGCTTTGAGCAAGATGGCGATAGGTTCTCCCGGCACCATCCAACGCCCGATACGTACCGGTATTCTTTCCGTTAGTGTTTTCGTCCAAGCACGAAGTAGCGTTTTGTCCTCTTTGAAATACAGATCACTATGCGTTCCGAAGTCCGGTCCGAAGAAGAACACTTTGTCCGGATGCTCCTTTTGCATCGAAGCAGCACGTGTTGAAAGTACTGCATAAATACCGCCTACACGGTTACAAACTTCCCAAGAAGTCTCAAAAATATAATCAGGATTATATGCCATTATATCACTTGTCTATTATCTGTTAATTACTCATGTTTTGTGTGCGGTGCGATGGTACGCAGGTATTCTTCCGGGCAGGAAGGTCTGTCAGGATATGCTCCGCCAAACCTGTCCGTTTCAAATACGCCGTCTTTCACTTTTTTCTCTTGTCCGTCCAAGTAACGTACCATCAGATAGATGGCAAGATTCTGCCAATCTTCCGTGACTTTCTGCGCGTGTGTGCAGGAATATTCTGTGAGGTATTTGTTCGCTTCTTCCTGGCTCATCGTACTTACGATATGGTCAATATCCGCGACACGTGCATTAAACAGCTCCTCCCATTTTTGTTGGCGGGCGGTAATCTCCGGACGCATAGCTGAATACTTGGTATATGCCCAGTTCGCAACGACGTTAAACACCCACCAAGCACTGGACCAAGAGAATGTGAGGAAGTCTCCGTTGCCTTCTTTGAAGCAATCCGGAACTTTGCTGATGGTACAATACATTGGCACATAGACGCTGGTAGCTGCATCATCTACGCCGAACCAGAATATACCTCCTGCTTTTGCTGCTTCGTAGCCTCGCATCTGCGCCACAAACGACCATCCGGTTTGCTGTGTGGCAGTCGGACGTTCATACCAATATTGCACAGAGTCAAGTTTAAATCCGAGTTTTCCGTAGCGCAATTTGCTGTGGTATGGTCCAGCCGCGTATTGTTGTGTGATGTCAAGTGGCGTACCGTCATAATGGTCACGCATGCAATCTTTGATGTCCTGTACGCTGACTTTGCGGTTCGGACGGATGTATAAAGGCATCGGAGTACCGGCGTCTTTTCCGTTTGTCTCAACAAAAGTCTTGCCGGTTGCGAAGTCAAAATATTGGTCCATCTCCTCGGAGAAATGGCGGAAGAAACTCCATACCCGCGCTTCGCAGATATATAGTCCTGTAAAGTCGTACGGAGCATAAGCCGCCTGGTAATTAAAGTCTTCGTCTTTTCCGTTGAAATAGCCTTTTTGGCGGGCAAACGCAATGAGGTCTTTAGACCACATCCAATTGCCGTCTTTGGTGTACACGCGGTTTCCTTTCGTTGTGCGTTTTGCTGCGACGGGAATCGATGTTATTCTTGCCTGATTAGCGTGCGCACAGATGCAATCGTCCGGAATTCGTGTAGCGACCCAGTTTGCACCTTTTTGTCCTTTTCCTTTTCCGATTAGATCCATGATCCAAATCTCATTGGGGTCACCGATAGAGAAAGTCTCTCCTTCAGAGGCATAGCCGTATTGCTCGACAAGCGAGATCATGCAATCAATTGCTTCCCGCGCAGTCTTGCAACGCTCCAAGGCGATATAAATGAGACTTCCATAGTCGATGCCGATAGTGTCCCACAATTCCTCTCTACCTCCCCATGTCGTTTCACCGATGGTGAGTTGGTGCTCATTCATATTGCCGACCACGGTATAGGTGTGAGCGACTTCGGGAATACTTCCTTGCGGCCGTCCGCTATCCCAGTCATACACTTCTCGCACGGCACCCGCCGGATGGTCTGCTGCGGCTCTATAGCGCAGGAAACCATATAAGGCGTAGCTGTCTGCGGCATAAGAGATGATGGTTGATCCATCCGCTGATGCATCCTTACCAACCAAGAAGTTCGTACAAGCCCAAGCGGGCGCGAGCACCGCAAGAGTCATTATAAGTGCAAAACTCTTTTTCATACAATCTATATTTGCTTCGTTTATATTGTTGTTTTTAATCGGTCATGTCTTGGTCATATCTCGGTCATGTCTCGGTTCGTTTACGTCTTTTGTTCGGGAAAGCCGTTGTATTTTTACCGTTTAGACATCAAAGAATCCGAGTTGGCTGATAGCGGTTAACATCCTATTGACATAGGCACTATCGGGCGCCGACCATCGGAAACCGAGCCGTAGCAGAACGGCAGAGGTGTAGCGGTTATCACGCTCGATAGTAACCGCCTTCTGTCCATGCGTCATATCTTGGTACGCCAAGAGAGCGGACATGAGGCTCGCTTTCTTCGGGTCTTTGCTGGCTTCAAGGATTGCTTGCTGGAACTCGTTCTCCTCCACGTAACGGATAGACTTGCCAATCTTCTCAAAGCCCGCAAGGATATCGCCCAAGAGGTCGGTATGGTTGTTGAATGGCTGGAAGACGTTACACTCCTTCGGCGTGGAGGCAAGCAGCACGACTGCCTTGGCGGTCTCGTTCACCGGTGAGAACTCAGCCGGCGAGTCGTATTCGTCAATCGGGCAACAGCCGAGTGTGGAGAACACTTTGAGTCGTCCCATGTAGCTGTTCGTCTGGAAGTTCGCCTGGAACTCTCCGTCGTAGCTACGCGCTGCGAGGTTACCGACACGCATTACTTTAGCATTCAATCCGTGATGCGCTACCGCTTCGAGGATGACTCGTTCGGCGAGGAACTTCGACCGCATATAGCGGTTATCGAGGAACTGGCCGAAGTAGAGGACGCGTTCGGAGAGTTCGGGAACCGCTTTGCCGTCACCCCGCTTTACCCATATCTCTCCGACAGAGGTAGTGGAGATATGTACGAGTCGTGCGCCGGTCTTGAGACAGAACTCCACGCATCGCTCCGCGCCGCCGATATTCACCTGTTCGATGTCGTCGGTCTTGGAGAAGTGCTTTACGTTAGCCGCGCAGTTGAATACAGTCTGAATGCTGATGTCTGATAGCTGATTGCTGAAATCGTTTGTCACATCGCCGTTAACGACGAAGAGACGCGTGTCGAAGAGCTCATCAAAACGCCGGTCAAAATAGTAGAAGAGCAGGTTACGCAGACGTCGTTGCGCATCGTGCTGGTCTTTTCCGCGAACAAGACAAGTGATGGTCTTGGCGTCCGAATCAATCAGTTCGCGCAGGACGTGGATACCCAGATAACCGGTAGCACCGGTGAGCAGCACGTTGCCTAACTCCTGACGCTCTCCACGAAGGAAGGTATTGAGGTTATTGCGCTGCAGGATGGCATCGATGCCTGTATAGTCGAACGCTGCTTCTTCAGCATTTGTGTTGTTTTCGCCTGCTGACTCATCGCCGGAGAGGAACTGCGCCAGGAGACGCGGCGTAGGATGGGTAAATATATCTCCGTAGGCAACATGCTTGCCGGCTTTGTCTGCTTCGATGATGACGCGGGTAACCATGAGGGACGTACCGCCCAGTTCGAAGAAGTTATCCGTGACACCTATCTTATCCTGGTTGAGGATGGACGCAAAGATGTCGCAGAAGAGTTTTTCGTTGTCGTTAGCCGGCGCCACGTAGTCACGGTCAGTATCGGTGAGTTGCGGAGCAGGGAGCGCCCGTTTGTTGACTTTCTGGTTCTGGTTCAGCGGGATGAAGTCGATCTGCATGGTCGAAGCCGGCACCATGTACGGCGGCTTGCGATCACGGATAAAGGCATTGAGCGCTGGGATATCGATCTTGTTATCGCTGACGATATACGCTGCGATGAACTTTCCTCCGTTGGGGTAGTCAAAGGCTTGCACGGTAGCATCTTTGATACCTGGGTACTCGCGAATGACCGCTTCGACCTCTTTGAGCTCGATACGGAAACCGCGGATCTTGACCTGACCGTCCTGACGTCCGACAAACTGAATGTTTCCGTCCTCCAAGTAACGCACGACGTCGCCTGTTCTGTAGCAGCGAAGATTATTCCAGTCGATATACGTCTCGGCGGTCTTGTCGGGACGGTTGAGGTAGCCACGGCTGACCTGCGGACCGGAGACGAGAAGTTCGCCCGTTGCGCCTACGGGCACACGGTGGAGGTCCTTATCGACAATGAAGAGCCGGAAGTTATCCAGGGGTTTGCCGATCGGGATATTCTTCTCCTGCTCGTGTATCGGGTACGTGGTGGTGAAGATGGTACACTCGGTCGGACCGTACGCGTTATGGAGCTGGTAGTTAGCCGGCGGCGCGATGGTAGCAAGTTTCTCTCCTCCTATGGAGAGGTGGCGCAGGGAGTGGTTGTTGCAGTTCTGCGCAAACTGATAGCCCACCTGGGTCGTCATGAAGGAGTGGGTGATGCCTTCGGCCTCGAAGTAATGATTGAGGTCCGGCAGGTTCAGACGGATGTCTTCGCCGATGATATAGACGGCGGCTCCACACGTGAGCGCAGGGTACATATCCATCATATTCGCATCGAAACCGTAAGAAGCGTACGCTGCCACTTTGTCTCCGGCATGGAGGTCGTAGTAGCGATGATACCAGTGACAGAACGCCACGAGGTTGCGGTGCTCGAGTTGGCAGCCTTTCGGCACGCCGGTAGAGCCGCTTGTATAAAGCAATATGAATAAGTCCGAAGGGCTTATTAGACCGCTTTGCTGATAGACCGTTTCATTGATAGACCGCTTCGCTGATTGATCGCCCTGCGGGCTGTTAGATAAATCCTTCGTTAGCAGGACAAGGCCTTCGTATTCGTTGACAATGGGACGGAGATCTTCATCTGCGATGAGAAGAGATGCGTTGGCATCCTTCATCATAAAGTTTAGACGCTCGGCAGGATAAGACGGGTCGAGCGGCTGGTAGGCACAACCGGCTTTGAGGGCAGCCAAGGAAGCAACCACCATCCATTCAGAGCGGTTGATGAGGATCGAAACGACTTTCTCTTTTGTATCATTGCCGATGACCTCTATAATCCGCGCTGCGATGGCGTCCGTGCGCTCGTCCACTTCTTTGTATGTGAGGTGGACGTCATGATAAACGACCGCGAGGTTATCGGGCGTCTCGGCTGCTTGCTTACGGAAGAGGGAGACGATGGTCTGCGTGTTGTCGTATGGTACCTCGGTTAGGTTGAACGAGTCGAGCACCGCTGTCTGCGCTTCATTGAGGAGCGAGATCGTGCGCAGAGGAGCGTTTGTGTTCGCAGCAAAAGCCTGCACGGCATTCGCTACCGACTTTGCGAGGTTGGTGATAAGCGCTTCACTATACCATCCGTTGTCGTACTCGACGGCTATACTCGGCACGCCGTCCATCGGCATGATATAGAACGCTATCTTGAATTTCGGTACGTTCTGCTCCATAGTCTCGTCCGCAAAGACGGGTTTGCCGAATACGGAGTAGTTACTCAGTACGCCCATCTGGTAAGCAAACATAATCTCTGCCTTGAGGTCATAATCCGCCGCCACGCGTGCAAAGGGATAATCTTCGTGTGCGAGAGTCTGCTCAAAGTTCTGCGCGTTCTCGCGGATGAACTCCTCAACCGTCTGGTTCGCTATCTTTGTCGTCAGCGCAAGGGTGTTGACAAACATACCCATGGTGTTGTTGACGCGAAGGTTGCTTCGTCCGTTGGAGATGGTAGTTATGCAGACATCATCTGTTCCTGCAAAACGTGCCAGCGAATAATATACGGCACTCAGGAGCACCGCAGCGGGCGTCACGCCTAATTGGGAGGCATATTTCTCCGCCGTAGCCATATCGAAAGGTACGCATACACGTCCGTTCTCGCCTTGCGGCAGAGCGTTGGTGAGATCGGGTTGTATTTCAGTAATACTCTCTATTCCGGTTAGACGCTCGGCGAAGAAATCTTTTGCAGCCTTGAAGGATTCGCCTTTTTCTGCAGCTTTCTGCTCTGCTACGAACTGCGGATAGGAGCACATTTCGGGTTCAATCTCCTTGCCTTCGAGCAGGTCGCAGATTTCATGAATGAAGAGGTCGTACGACGCACCGTCACAAACAAGGTGGTGGATGTCGCTCAAGAGATAGAGGTTCTTCTCCGTGCGTACGATGAAGAAACGGAAGAGGAGGTCTTTTTGCAGATTAAACGGCTGTACAAACTCATGCTTGAAGGTGTCCATCTGCGCCTCTTCGAGTGCTTTCTCGGGCACGTCGATGGCTGCCTCTTTCATCTGTTGGGTATCAATGGTTTGGATGACATCGGCTTCTTGGGTTGCGAAATGCACGAAGAGTTCAGAGTGGTTGAGTACCGCCTTGCGCACGGCTTTACGGAGTGCTTCCGTCTCTACGTCTAACGGCATCTGAATACAGATTGGCACGTTATAGAGCGTCGAAGTCGGATTCTTCATGCACTCGAAATAGACGCCCATCTGAGCAAAGCTTAGAGGAGCTTCGCTCATTTGAGATTGGACATTTGAGATTTGAGATTTCGATATTTCGGTGTCACGATGACCGCCGCCTAACATCGCAGCAAGTATCTCGTTCTCAATCGCCTGCAAGGTGATACCTTTGGTCATCTGTTTGGCATCGAGTTGCACACCGAAACGCTTGAAGATGAGGGTCGCTAATTTGATAGCAGCTATTGAGGAAAGACCCATATAACGCAAATCGGTTGTGATACCGAACTCCTCCATGTTGACAATCTTTGCAATGATATCGTGCAGTTCCTGCTCCAATACATTAAGCGGTGCTGCAGCCACATTCTCCTCTACTTCGGGTTTCGGTGCTTCGGGTTTGGGCAGCGCGCGTTTATCGACTTTCTGGTTCGGGTTGAGCGGAATAGCATCTATCTGCATCGTCACAGCAGGCACCATGTACGGCGGTTTGCTATCGCCGATGAAGGCATTGAGTTCGTCGATATTGATGGTCTGGTCACTGACTACATAGGCTGCGATGAACTTACCGCCATCGGGGTAGTCGAATGCCTGTACGGTAGCATCTTTGATGCCGGGGAACTCGCGGATGATTGTTTCCACCTCTTTGAGTTCGATACGGAAACCGCGAATCTTTACTTGTCCGTCCCGTCTGCCTACAAACTCGATATTGCCGTCCTCGCGGTAGTGCACAATATCTCCGGTCTTATAACACCGCAAGCCGTTCCATTCCACGAATACTTCTGCGGTCTTCTCGGGCTGGTTGAGATAGCCAAGCGAAACTTGCGGTCCGGCTACGTATAGCTCGCCGTCTGTGCCTGTCGGTACTTCTTTGCCGTCCTGACCGACCACGATGAGTTGTGTGCCGTTTGTATTGGCTTTGCCGATAGGTATATTGGGTTCGTTCTGAGTCACGAAGAAACTGCTGACATAAACCGTACACTCCGTTGGACCGTAGCAGTTCATCAACTTATAGGAAGGTGGATCGAGGCTGATCAGTTTCTCGCCGCCTGTTCCGAGCCACTGAAAGCCCGGAATATCGGGGTAGTTGAGCACGAGTTGCGTCGCCATCTGCGTTGTCATGAAGCAGTGGGTGATGTGCTCGTCCTGTATATATTGGTTGAGTCCTTCCAGATCAAAACGGATGTCGTCGCCCACGATGCAAATCGTAGCACCTGATTTGACGCAACACCACAAGTCCATCTGGAACGCATCAAAACCATAACCTGCGTAAGTGGCGTACTTGCTTTGGGTGTTCAGACCGATAGCTGAAACATGGAATTCCAGAAAAGCCAAAATGTTCGCCTCGCTGAGCATAACGCCTTTGGGAACACCGGTGGTACCGGAAGTATAGAGCAGCACAAAAGCCTCATCGCCGTCGTACTTGGCGGCATCTTCGCGCATGTATTTCAATCGCTCTTCGGGATAAGAGCTATCGAGCGGCATAGCGGTCAGGCCTGCTTTCGCAATGGCGATGGGGGTGATAACCATGAGTTCATTACGAGGCACGATAAACGCTGCCACTTTGTCGCCGCAACGGGTGACATACTGCGGATCGAGCGTATCCGACAGACGGTCTGCCTCAGCGAAGGTGATGCGTTTGTCTCCGGCGATGCAGAAGATATCATTCGGTCGCTCGGTAACGTGTTTTTTAAAGGATTCGATTAGGTGTTTCATATCACTCCACCGTGAATATATTATTAAAGCCGCTCATGCGGAAAATATCCGAAACATCCTCATTTAGATGGGTTATTTTCACGCTACCGCCTTTGCTTTCTGTTTCGCGTTTGAGTTGCATCAAAAAGCGCAGACCGGCGGAGGAAATATACTCCAAATCAGTGCCGTCTATTACCAAATTTTTGTCTGCAAGGGCAAGTACTGTTTGTAGTTCTTCTGTTTGTTCTGTTGTTGCAGCGGTGTCTAAATCACCAATAAAACGTACTAACGTATCTTGGTCGTTCTTTTGAATCTTAATTTCCATATTCTAACTGTGTTTAATGATTGTCAATTGGTTGGTTTCGTCAACGCGGTTATAGCGCATTTCGTCTGTAATTTGTCTCAGCAGAGCAATCCCTAATCCACCTATCTGTCGTTCTTCCATCGCCTGATTGATATCTTTTTCCGCTTGTATGGTCGGGTCAAACGGTTGCCCATTATCTACCAGCGTAATCGTTAGAGGAGAGTGGGTAATATTCAGTTCTATACGGCTGGCGCCCGAGTAATTGATGACATTGACCACTGCTTCCTCAAGTGCCACTTCCATCTTTTTCAGCGTACGTTTATCCATTCCCGCACACAGCCCGTAATTATGCAATGCCGTCCGAAGCACCGGCCACTGATCCATCCTGTTATCTACATTGATGCGACGCGGCTCAACAGCGCTGTTCTTCGTAATCACCATCAGCGTGATATCATCCGCAGGTTCGGCTTTACCGATAAATGCCTTTACTTTTGCCAGCAACTGTTTGTCATTTAAACCATTGTCTGAAATCTTACAATTGCCCACAATGTCTTTCCAGCGGTTAAAGCCCAACAACTTATGGTCTATATTTCGCGCTTCGGTAATGCCGTCTGTGTAGAGCACTATCGAGTCGCTTTCTCCAAGCATCGTACCTTGTTCCACGAACTTATATTTGCTCTCATAGCCCAATGGGATATTCGGTTCCAAATCCAAACTCACGACTCTTGACTCTCGGCTTCCGGCTCTTACCAACGGAGGCAGATGTCCCGCGTTGCAGTACAGCAACTCGCCTGTCGGGATATGAAGCCTGCCTATAAATGCCGTCACAAACATCATACTTGGGTTGTTCTCGCTTAGAATGGCATTCAGTTCTTCCATGATTGCTTTCGGCGAATCCAGACGTCGCGCGGACGAACGGAACAGGTTGATGGTAGCGCTCATCATCATTGCTGCGGTTACGCTCTTGCCGCTCACATCGCCGATAATGAAAAACAAATTATCGTCTTTGCGGTAATAGTCATATAGATCGCCGCCCACTTCTTTCATCGGAAGCAATTCCGCCTGAACATTCACATCCACCACACGATCATCGCCGTCATGTACTTCATTGCCTTTCAGTATCCCTTTTTGGATATTGCTCGCAATCTGCAATTCACGCTCCATCACTTGGTTGGCGGTCTCTACTTGAAGCAACTTCGTTTGGTCTTTCCATATGCGACGAACCAATACACCCGCTAACAATATGCCCAGAAGCAGCACAATAAGTGTTATCATCGATATACGGCTCATGCCTTCCCATAAATGTTTTTTGGGAACGCCTATCACCAACTTCATATCGCCCGGAGATAGCAATTTTTCCATCGTTATCATGTTGCTCCAGTCTGCCTTGCCGGTTTCTACTATCAGTGTGCTGTCCGAACTGAACAACTGGCATACGGCGTCTTCATAGGGACTTGTACTCATCAGCAGATGTTTCGTCCACGACAATGTATAGTCCGCACATGCCACACCTATCACGTTACCTTTGGTATCGTATGCCTTACGGCTATGCGTGAATATCAGACTGTTATTGTTGATATCGCGATAAGGCTTGCTCCAATAGCCGTCATTGTTGCTTGCCATGGCGCCTTTGTACCATTCCCGCTCGAAGTAATCCAATTTGTTCTCATAGTGATAACTTTCTATTGAACCGTCTTTGTTACGGATGGCGCATACACCAAAACGCTTGCCTTTCACTGGAAAGTAATGCGGCACAAAACCCACATAACACGAATACAGGTCCTGATAGTGCCGCAGTGTCGTCTCGAGAAGCGTGTAGATGTCATTACTTTGTTCGCTGAACTTCGGAATAAAAGATGCCACTTCTTCGGTCGCATCGGAAATGTTGCTTACATAGTATAAAAAGTCCGATTGTGTCAGGCGCATTTGATAGTCGATTCGTTCAAGCAAATCCTTCTTGTTGCGGTTATACGACACGATGGACTGGATAGCCATCGCAATGACTATAAACACCGCCGGTACTATGGGTAAATAGCGTATTTTCACATAGAATATATTTCAGCCTGCAAAAGTACAATAAATTTTCCAAATATGCAAACTTTTGGCGGAAAAAAATTATTATGCTTGCAAAATTAGTTTTTTTGCCATAAAATATTGTTGTTTTACACGACAGTCCAACACCATACACCTTACACCTTACACCAAATTCTCAATTCTCAATTATCAATTCTCAATTAAATAATTCCCGAACAAAAGACGTAAACGACACGTAAACGACACGTAAACGAGACGTAAACGACACGTAAACGACACGTAAACGAGACGTAAACGACACGTAAACGAGACGTAAACGAACCGATACTATACTATAAGATAACGAACACGTAAACATCTCAATCAATCGAGACTTTTCTGCCAATAATACACTTTTTTGCTGAAAAAACGACAATAAATTTGCACATATCAAAAAAATGTTGTATCTTTGCACGAAAAATGAGCATAATCTGCAATTAAATAACCAAATTATTAACCAAATTCATACTATTATGAAAAAAATTCTTACTCTTTTTGCTGCACTCTGTTGCATGCTTGTGTTTTCAACTAACTCGGCGTATGCCGCGTTCTCTGATGGTGTCAAAATCTCTATCAATGGCACCGAAGTGCCGGCTGCTGATGCTGCCGACATTATTGGGAATGGCTATCTGAGTTATGATGTCACCACCCACACCTTGACAATGGCGAACTCGTGGAAGAACACTTCATCTGCCATTAAGATTGATGCCTCGGGCATGACATCGCCTGCGGATTTCATCATCCGCGTGCAAGGATATATCTCTTCTGCTGTTAAGCAACCTACTATTACCTTTGTGGGCGCAACCGGGAAGGGACTGGTAATCGAAGGAGATGAAAATTCTTCTTTGGATATCGAAGCGGGCAAAGACGGTTCCATCCAACATTGCTGCATCTCTTGCCGTGAGAACTATACTTCCTTCACCTACTATCCGCTTATTATCAGAGGTGGAATGAAATTAACTCTTGATAATGACAAAGGTTGCTCGCAAACTTCCGCCATTGAGTGCGACGGACTGACTGTCGATAATTCAATCGTGGAAGTCTATACCAGCAGCGTGTGTGCTACAGGAGCTGTTTATGATAATTATACCGGCATTACCATTATAGGTGATGATTTACAGGAACTCCCGCTCTACTCGAATGGAAGCACTTTCATAGTGGAAAAAGTCGGAGAAAGATATCCCGTCTGGATTAACGGTTTCCAACTCAACAGCTTGAGACCGACATTGAATTATTCAACCATGAATGATATTAAATCCGGTAGTGTTACCTATGACCCCGCGAAGAAAATCCTCTACCTCGACAATAATTTCGTCTTGCAGGCTCAGAATAAAAAAGCCGGTGCTGCGATTAAAATCGAAAGCGCTGACCCGCTTGACACCGTACGCATCCAATGTGACGGCGTTTACAAACAAATTACAGCTTATGGCGCCGGTAAAGACGGATTCGTGTTCCGAACACCTGTCAAACTCGACCTCAATGGCAGCACATTGGAACTTCTTTCTAACATCGCTTCCGGTATCATATTCGAGGATAAGTTAGAGGTATTCAGCTCATTTTCTGCCGGAGCAAAATTGGATGTGACTGGAGGGCTGTATGGTATCAGTGGCAATGACAATCCAAAATCTGAATTGGCTCTCTCAAGTATTGGGCTTTCTGCAACCGGAGATAAAAACTTTTCGTTTCGCTCCTTCAAGTTCACACCAGTTAATGAAGTTTTCACTTCCGGGCATTCTTGGAGCGAATCCTTAAAAAGCGCAGTAAACAGTTCGAATGAACCAGTAAGCGGCGTTGCGGTAACATTGGATAGGGATAATTATGTGTTCTCTGCCATTGTTGAACCCGAAGGAGCAGGAACCATTTCCGCGCAATTTGACGGAACAGATACACCGCTCCCGTTCTACTACACAACACCCGGCCATATTTCCATGACCGCTACACCCGCAGATGAGAAACATGTTTTCTTCAAATGGCTTAAATCCAACGGGGACGAAGCGGACACAAATCCTTATGAAGAAGATATTGTATGGGCTGACGACTACTATTGGAAAGCCCGCTTCCGCAGAATCGTTGATACCGATGAAAAGTATTACTATGTCAGTGGCAAGTATGTGAATTACTGGGATGCCGGAGCCAAGTTCGCTACAGGTTTCAAAAACTTGGGCACATTACCTGAATCCAATATCTCTTGTGCCACCTATGCCGAAGTGGAAGGAGAAGGACGTATCTACTATGCACTTGGAGATGGAACAAAATACGCTATCCATTACGTTACCTTCGATGGCACAAACATCGGGAAGACACCTGTTGTATTAGTCGCGGATGCGAATATAAACGAATTCTACGGCTTGGTTTACGATGAGTTGTATAGCACATTATATGCGCTTGTTGACTATAAAGGTGACTATAATTTAATGCGGATTGCAGCAAACGGTGGAAAAGCAGATTTCGCGTACTTCTCCGGGGAAACACAAATGGCGACAATGGCAATCGATAATTCCGGAGATATTTACTCTATCGGAGCAGATCACCGCCTCTATAAATTCCAAATGTATGGAAGCTTTGAATGTGTAGGCGAACTGAAAGAACTACAGGTCGAAAGTTCTACATACGTTTCCGATATGGCTTTTGACCCCGTTACCGGTGAATTGATTGCATTTATTTATAGTTCCTTAAGACCCGATCAAAGTCAAATCATTCGTATCGACCCCGCTACCGCGGATTGGGAGATTGTTTATACACATAATACAACGATGTGTGGCTTGTTCGCTATTCCTACACTGCCTAAGCACAAAATCACCATTAAATCCAACGACGAATTATTAGGAAGAGTTTATCCTTCATTATATGAAAGATCGGTAAGAGAAGGACGCAAAATCATGATTTCTGCCTTAGCTACTGAATTCGGACAATTCGTTAGCTGGAGTGATGGCGGAGAACAAGAACACATGATCGAAGTTACCAAAGACGAAACATACACCGCTACCTTCCAGGCTGATCCCGAAAATATACCGTATCCTATTTATTTGAATGAGAAAATCATTTCCTCTAAGAGCTTACCTATTATTGGTCCCAATGCAGACTATGGCATATCCTCGGGTGCTATCTACTACGATCCCGAAACACATACACTCACACTGGATAATCTGACAATGGATGCGCTCGCTAATACTGCAATAACAGTCTTTGGCAATGAATCACAAAAAATACCTGCTACCAAAGTTGTTTACAAAGGTATCTGCCAAATATTCGGTATTATACCCCTGTACATAGTCAATGCAGAGAGTATCACGCTCGCAGGAGAACCCGGAGCTAAACTCACTCTGACTAACAATTCAGCTACTGCTGCAGGTATCTACCTCCAAAATACAAAACTTATATTGGAAGGAGGAGAAGTTATCATCAATGGTATCAACGTCGATATTGCCGGTTCTTCGCATAGTGAAAGTCTTGAAATTATCGGCACGAAGCTTACACTTTCCGGAACTAAGCAGGCTGCAATTATGGATATTGAAGAGTACAAAGAGAAATATTGCTCCATTTCTTCTCCAAGCGGTGCCGCTTATAACACGGAAACCAAACTCATGGAAAAATCCGGCGTTCCTGTGAAAGAAACGGTTGTTTATAAACCTTGGCCGATGATTAGCGCCAAAGCTATTGAAGACGGCTCTGCTACATTCTCAATCCGCAAATCGGATGGCACCGGCGAGACATTTACCGACAAGGGATGGTTCAAGACAGGTGACGAAGTAACGATTGTCTGCAATCCTGCCAAGGGCTACAGCTTTGGTCACTGGTTCACACCGCTTGACCCGAACTATAAAGATCCTGAAACCAAGATCGGTCCGGAGCGTACAGGTATTACTGTTGGTTCTACAGACCAATCCTTCGTTGCAACGGTTTACTACAACCCGAAATCTTCTGCAAACTGGTATGGCGTAGCCAAAGATCCTGCTGACAGCAAGTATAAGTTCACGCAGTTCTCAATGCGTACGCATGGTATTGAAGATGTAACCCGTGCCGACAATGCTACGGACCACGATGCAACGAAGGTACAAGCCGGTGACTTCGCTAACTCCAATTGGTTCTATATCAACACTTCGGACCACAAGCTTTACGGACAACCGTTCAGCGGTGGTATTGAGGACGGCAAGGCATTGGAAGGCGATTTGAACGAAATGGCAACATCGGCTTCTTCCTCTATCACCGATATGGCGTATGACTTCAAAGGTCTGGAAACATACGCAGTCGGCGGACAGAAACTCTATAAGCTTGACACCGAAGACAAACAGCTCAAAGAGCTTGGTTCGTTCGAGTACAAAGAAGCTCCTGCTTCAGCCGTTGCTATCGCAATCAATGCAGCCGGCAAGATGTATGTGATGTCCGGCGGTACTCCAGGTAAGCTTTATATGATTGAGTCAATTGATACCGAAAAGAACAAAGTCACGCTGACCCAAGTAGGTGAAGAGGCTAAAGCCGGAGCGATGGATGTGAACGTAGATGGTTCCAAGCAGCAATCTATTGCGTTTGACCATGCAACGGGCGAACTATTCTGGGGCGCTGCCGATTATCTCCGTATGATTAATGTCAACGATGCCACAACGCATATTGTCGGTGACCTTGGCAATACGAACGGTAAGCAAGACTTTATCAAGGCGATGCATCGTATGGATAAGCGTGTGACGATCTCCGTTCGTATGAACGAAGACCAGGAAGATTGGGGAACGGTATCTGTAGGTACAGGTTCTTCGAAGTCTCAGGGCGTGATTGCCGGTACCAAGACAACGATTAACGCGAAGGCAAATAAAGGTTATCACTTCGTATATTGGAGCAAGTCTTCTTGGGATTCTGAAACGACGATAGAAGAAGCTTCGAAGGAAGTAACAGTAACTGCTTCTGTATCTTACTGGGCACACTTCGCAGTAGGTGAAGGCATTGAAGAGATTTCGATTGACCCGACTTTGGATGTACAGAAAGTGCTGATTGATGGACAGATCTACATCGTCCGCGATGGCAGAATCTACACCATTACCGGTGCAATGGTTAAATAACCTATAAACCCCATAAACGTTGCGTAGCAACACTAAACGTGCGAAGCACACTACACGTTGCAAAGCAACACTACACGTAAAAGCGGCACCCTGCCGCTTTTACGTTAAAGCATTTAAGTTGCTAATAAAACAAAACTACAACTTTATAAGTATTAATCAAATTCACACTATCATGAAAAAGATTCTTACTCTTTTTGCTGCACTCTGTTGCATGCTTGTATTATCAACAAATTCGGTGTATGCCGCGTTCTCAAATGGTGTCAAAATATATGACAATGGCACAGAGATAGATGCGTCTAAGGCCGATGACTTTTTTGGTTATGGCAATGTCAGTTACGATGTTGCTACCAATACCATGACATTGGATGGGTGGGGAAACTTATATCATTCACTCAAAATTGATGCCTCTGGCATGACTTCTCCGACTGATTTTACTATCAAGGTTATTGGCAATAATTATTTATTCCCGGATGAAGCAGTTTTTGTATATGTAGGTGCAAGCGGTACAGGATTGATCATCGAAGGTGACAAGGACGCGACACTGGAAATGCATGGATATACAGACGGCAGCAGCATCCAACACGCTTGTATTTCTTGCCGTGCGAACTATTCTTCCTCCACCTACTATCCGCTTATTATCAGAGGCGGTTTGACTGTGTATGCAAGTAATGATTTTGATTATACAACTTATTCCGCCATTGAGTGCAATGGCTTGACAATTGATAATTCAACTCTAATTGCGGAATCCGGCGATAAATGTACTACAGGCACAGTTTATGATAATTCAAAAGGTATTACCATAATAGGTAATTATCAGGAACGCCCCGCCAAGAAAGATGGATCCGCATTTATTGTAGAAAAAATAGGTGAACCATATCCTGTCTGGATTAACGGTTTCCAACTTAACAGCTTGAGACCGTCTTTGAGTAATGAGCAAATGGATGCCATTACATCCGGTAGTGTTTCCTATGCTCCCGACAAGCACACATTGTACTTTGACAACAACTTCATTTTGGATGCTCAGAACCCGAAAGCCGATGCTGCGATTAAAATCAAAAACACGAATGTGCTGGACACTACATTTATCCAATGTAACAGTACCAGTATAAATATCAAGGCATCTGCTGCCGATATGCGGGGTATCGATATTGATTCCTATACCAAACTTGACCTCAATGGCAGTGCCATGCAAGTTATATCCCAACAAGCTTCGGGTATTTGGCTGTCCGATAAGTTCGAAGTTTATTCATCCTCTAATAGTGCCTCTTTAGAGGTGGACGCAAAAGCCTTTGGTATCACCGGATTCGGTAGTTCAAAATCTGAATTCGTACCGGTGTCCGTTAATCTTTGGGTGCGCGGCCAGACGGAATTGTCTTTCTGCAACTTCAAGTATAGTCCGGAGAACATGAAATTCCTGAACAATCAAAGTTGGGACATAACCAAAAAGAGTGCAGTAGATATGAGTAATGTCGAGTTAAAAGGTACTGCTGCCGTATTGAGTCAGGATCAGTCCGTGATTGCTGCTGTGGCTGTCCCGGAACACGCAGGAACTGTTTCAGGAACATATGACAACAATGATATATCTTTCCCATTCTACTACAACAAACCCGATGCGCCTTCGATTGCATATTCCTTGACGGCAACGCTTACGGATAATAAGTACAGGTTCTTAAAATGGGAGAACAGTAATGGCGATGAATCAACCTCTGAAACCTATAATAATGAGATCGCTGCTCCGCAGAATCTGTATTGGAAAGCACACTTCGGCAGAATGGTTGATACCGATGAAAAGTATTACTCCATCAGCGGAAAAGATGTTTATTATTGGAATAAAGGGGATAAGTTTGCTTCAGAACCGACAAAACTCGGTACAATAAGTACCAGTTACGACATCGTATGTGCTACCTATGCTGAATCAGGATCGGAAGGACGTATCTACTATGTGATTAAAGACGGAAATAAACATGGCATCCAATACGTTACCTTCGATGGTACAACAATCGGAACTCCTCAAGAATTTGTGGCACTTAGTACTGATTATAAGGAGGTTTACGGCATGGTATTTGACGAGTTGTTTGAGTGCCTAATGGTCGCATCTCTGGATGACAGCGACACAAAAAGACTGTTTTGGTTCTACCTTAATGGAAAGACAAATTACTCACCGGGCAGATTTCCGGATAAACTTGTCGCTATGGCAATAAACAGTGCCCGCGAATTTTATTATCTTTCAGCAGATAACTACCTTTATAAGCAACAAAATTTTTATAGCGAGACCGAAAAAATAGGCATACTGAGAGACATCAATATTGCTGTTGAAACGCAAAAAAGCGAAATGACTTTTGACCCCGTTACCGGTGAATTGATAGCAACTGTTTTCAATCCGTCAAGACCACAGAATACGAAAATTATACGTATTAATCCTACTACAGCTGAGTGGGAAACGGTCAGTTTCAGTCCCAATAGCCAAAGAAATGCTTTGTTCGCTATTTCACCGCTTCCCAAACACAAAATTACCATTAAAACCAACGATGAAGATTTAGGATGGGTTGATCCATCATACGAGGGAAAGATGGTTAGGGAAGGAACTTTGATTGAAATAAATGCCATGGAAACCAGTTTCGGACAATTCGTAAGCTGGAGCGATGGAGGAGAGCAAGAACACGTGATCGAGGTTACCAAAGACGAAACATACACCGCTACATTCAAGGCTGACCCCGAGAATATACCATATCCCGTTAATATAGCTGGTGTTGTTCGGCTTACCTCGAAGACCACAACTGTTGACAATACCAATTTGTCTGCTATATCATCCGGTTCCATTCAATATAATCCGCAAACCCGTACACTCACACTTGATAACGTGACGATGCTTGCGGGGCTATCACGAGCTATCCACATCATAGGTCACAAAAATCAAAGACTATCAGATATCAAAGTGCTCGTAAAAGGCAACTGCTCAATTACAGGTGGAATCGGTCTTGTTCTAAACTACGTTGACAACTGTACTATCACAGCCGAACCGGGCGCTTCACTAACCCTTTCTGCACCATATAACAGCGACGATGGAGCAGGTATATACCTGTATAATTCAAATTTGACATTGGAAGGAGTTACGCTGACCATCGAATCTCTCCGGAAGGGCATTTCTGGAGACGGAGAAAATGACGCGCTGGAAATAATCGGTTCGAAATTGTCTGTCACCGGAACGAACGATGGTTCTATTTTAGGAATTGAAAAGTACAACGAGAAATACTGCTCCATTTCTTCTCCAAGCGGTGCTGCTTTCAATGCAGAAACCAAGCAAGTAGAAAAGTCTGGCGTTATTGTAAAGGAGGCTGTCGTTTATAAGCCCTGGCCGATGATTAGCGCCAAAGCTATTGAAGACGGCTCTGCTACATTCTCAATCCGCAAATCGGATGGCACCGGCGAGACATTTACCGACAAGGGATGGTTCAAGACAGGTGACGAAATAACGATTGTCTGCAATCCTGCCAAGGGCTTCAGCTTTGGTCACTGGTCCACGCCGCTTGACCCAAACTACAAAGA
>Ga0247611_10000197_pt1 | contig 124985 bp, 96 predicted proteins | sample 177DNAGHGhighgp2_FD_192422 | JGI IMG/M metagenome (GOLD analysis project Ga0247611, IMG submission 192422) | Sheep rumen microbial communities from Palmerston North, Manawatu-Wanganui, New Zealand - 1770 DNA GHGhigh gp2 | ecosystem: Host-associated > Mammals > Digestive system > Stomach >...
GCCAAACAACAATGGCTATTCCTTTGATATTCAAAAGAATAGCCATTATTTTTTATATTCAGGCCACAAAACTAAGATGTCTTTGGTCAAACAAAAAAAGAGGATGACTACTTTTTAGTCACCCTCATTTTTTGTATTTCAGGAAGTTGTACTTGGCGCGGAGGGCCTCCTGGGTTTCGGGGTCCTGATGGGTGAAGTATGCCTTCCAACCCGGGCAGAAATTGATGTGCCAGCGCCAGAAACGTCCTTTCAGTGACTTGGGATTTTTGTCATAACTTGCTCTAAACTTGCAGTTTTCGCAGGGATACTGTGCCATATTCAGCGTAATTATATCGTTTGCGATACAAATATACTATCAGCCGATGGAACTGCAAGCGGTTTGTGCGTTAATCTATTTTAATGCGGATTGTGCCCGTGACCTTAGGGATGAAAATGGCCCTACGTGCGCTGTGACTCCCTAAGGTCAGGGGGTAACGCAGGTACTGGCGTATTTCCGGGTCACCTTAGGGAAAGAAATGTCTCTACGTGCGTTGTGGCTCCCTAAGGTGAGAGGGTGACGCAGGTGCTGGCGTATTTCCGGGTCACCTTAGGGAGAGAAATGTCTCTACGTGCGCTGTGGCTCCCTAAGGTCAGGGGGTAACCCGCGAGAAAGCGTATTTTCCGCTCACCTTAGGGAGAGAAATGTCTCTACGTGAGTTGTGGCTCCCTAAGGTTGGGGGGCAGAGGGCACTATATGTGGGTAAAAATGCAATAAGAGGTACGTGCGTTGGGAGTTTTGCAGGAAAAGGAGTATTTTTGCAGTTTGAAAAAAACGTTGCTACTGTGAAAGTACTTAAATTCGGTGGCTCGTCCGTAGGATCTAAGGAGAGCATCACCAACCTTAAACAGATTGTTGAGTCACAACAGGATGATGTGATAGTAGTGGTTTCGGCGCTGGGCGGAATCACTGACAAGCTTATTGCTACGGCCAGGATGGCTGCCAAGGGCGAGCGTCAGTATGAGACCGAGACCAATGCTATGCTGGAGCGTCACGAGCAGATGATACATGACGTAGTGGCACCCGAGCGTCGCCGCAAGGCGTACAACCAGGTACGCAAGCTATTTGGTGAGCTCAAGGAGATAATGCAGGGCTTGTACCTGCTGCACGACCTGTCGGATAAGACCATGGATACAATAGTGAGTTACGGCGAGCGCCTGTCATCACAGATTGTGGCACAGCTCATAGATGACATCAGACTCTATGACTCGCGTGACTTTATCAAGACCGAGCACAACGGCCACAACCACTCCATTGACAGTGACCTTACCTACCGCCTTATCCGCGAGACATTCAAGGATATGCCCCACAAGGCCCTTGCCCCCGGATTCATATCGGCCGATGCCCAGACGGGCGAGATAACCAACCTGGGCCGCGGAGGATCGGACTACACCGCATCACTCCTGGCCGCCGCACTGGATGCCAGCGTGCTGGAGATATGGACCGATGTGGACGGATTCATGACGGCCGATCCCCGCGTGATATCCACAGCATACACCATCGATGAGCTGAGCTACGTGGAGGCAATGGAGCTCTGCAACTTTGGCGCCAAGGTGGTCTATCCACCTACAATCTACCCGGTTTGCCAGAAGAACATCCCCATACTGATAAAGAATACATTTAACCCCACTGCCCGCGGTACTGAGATAGTGAACGAACTCCCCGCCGGAACCAAGGCCATCAAGGGTATATCAAGCATAGGCAACACCGCCCTTATCACCATGCGTGGCTTGGGTATGGTGGGCGTGATAGGTGTTAACTACCGCATATTCAAGACGTTGGCCGAGAACGGCATCAGCGTGTTTATGGTGTCACAGGCATCGTCCGAGAACAGTACCTCAATAGGTGTACGCAATGAGGATGCGGCACTGGCCTGCGAGCTCCTGAACAGCGAGTTCAGCAAGGAGATTGCGCTGGGTGCCATTTTCCCCATATCTGCCGAGATGGACCTGGCAACCGTGGCCATTGTAGGCGAGAACATGAAACGCAGCCCCGGTATTGCAGGTAAGCTGTTCAGCGTGCTGGGCCGCAACGGTATCAACGTGATTGCCTGCGCTCAGGGTGCATCCGAGACCAACATATCATTTGTGGTTCAGAAGAGCTCATTGCGCAAGTCGCTCAACGTAATCCATGACTCGTTCTTCCTGTCCGAGTATCAGGTGCTCAACCTCTTTATATGCGGTGTGGGTACCGTGGGCAGCAGCCTGCTGGAGCAGATACGCGGCCAGCGCGGGAAACTGATGCAGGAGCGCGGGCTCAAGCTGAATGTGGTGGGTATTGCACGCGGCAGCAAGGCTATGTTCTGCCGTGAGGGCATTGACCTGGATACATACCGCGAGCAGTTGGAGAAAGCCCCAGCCAGCAACATTCAGATACTGCATGATGAGGTCGTCGGCATGAACATATTCAATTCAGTATTTGTGGATTGCACCGCCAGTGCCGATGTTGCCGGACTTTACCGTGATTTCCTGGATCATAACATATCGGTGGTGGCTGCCAATAAGATTGCGGCCTCATCGGAGTATGACAAGTATCTGGAACTTAAGAAAACGGCCCGTCGTCGTGGTGTCAAGTTCCTGTTTGAGACCAATGTGGGCGCAGGCCTGCCGGTTATCAATACCATCAACGACCTGATAAACAGCGGTGACCGTATCCTTAAGATCGAGGCTGTGGTGAGCGGTACACTGAACTTTATATTCAGCACGCTGAGTGCCGACTGCCCCCTGAGCCAGACCATCCGCCTGGCCAAGGAGAAGGGTTACAGCGAGCCTGATCCGCGCATTGACCTGAGCGGTAAGGATGTGCTGCGCAAGCTGGTGATACTGGCCCGTGAGAGCGGTTACGCCATTGAGCAGAACGATGTCAAGAGTGAGCTGTTCATACCGCAGGAGCTGTTTGACGGTACAATTGACCAGTTCTGGAAGAAACTGCCGCAGTTGGATGCAGACTTTGAGCAGCGCCGTGCACGTGTGGAGAAGGAGGGCAAGCGCATGCGTTTTGTGGCCCGTCTGGAGAACGGCAAGGCAAGCATATCACTGGCCGAGGTAAACAAGTACCACCCGTTCTACAACCTGCAGGGCAGCAACAACATAATCCTGCTTACCACCGAGCGCTACAAGGAGTATCCCATGATGATTCAGGGTTACGGTGCAGGTGCTGCGGTTACCGCCGCAGGTGTATTCGCAGACATTATGAGTATTGCAAACATTTGATTATTACAAGAACCGCGAATTACGCGAATTATACGAATTACTTGAATTACTGTTATTGGTAATTATTCGTTTAATTCGTGAAATTCCAGGTTTTAAATAAGAATAAAAGAACCGCGAATTACGCGAATTATACGAATTACTTGAATTACTGTTTATTGGTAATTATTCGTTTAATTCGTGAAATTCCAGGTTTTAAATAAGAATAAAATGAAGTATATCATAATATTAGGTGACGGAATGGCCGATTGGCCGGTAAAGGAGTTTGGCGGTAAGACCATACTCCAGAACGCCCGCAAACCCTATATGGACATGCTTGCGCGCAAAGGTTGCACCGGCATGCTCAAGACAGTCCCTGACGGATTCCACCCCGGAAGCGAAGTGGCCAACATGACCGTGATGGGCTATGATGTGACCCGCTCGTTTGAGGGCCGCGGCGTGCTTGAGGCAGCAAACATAGGCGTAGATATCAAGCCCGGACAGATGGGTATGCGCTGCAACATAATCTGCATAGAAAACGGACTTATCAAGAACCACTCGGCAGGACATATTACCACCCCTGAGGCCGATGAGCTTATCAAGGCTCTGGACAAGGAACTGGGCACGGATAAGGTGCATTTCCATACCGGCATCCAGTACCGCCATCTGCTGGTGATTGACGGAGGCCGCAAAGAGCTTATCTGTACTCCGCCTCATGATGTGCCGGGACAGCCGTTCCGTGACCTTATGGTAAAGGCAACAACACCCGAAGCAGAGCCTACCGCTCAGCTGCTTAATGACCTGATACTGCGCTCACAGGATATTCTGTCCAAGCATCCGGTAAACCTTAAGCGTGTGGCAGAGGGTAAGGACCCGGCCAACAGCATCTGGCCCTGGTCACCCGGTTACCGCCCGTCAATGCAGCCCATCAGTGAGCTCTATCCCAATGTACGCAGGAGTTCGGTGATATCGGCCGTTGACCTTATCAAGGGAATTGGCCATTATGCCGGCATGAAGGTGATTGACGTGGAGGGCGCAACCGGTCTGTTCGATACCAATTATGAGGGCAAGGCACAGGCTGCCATCGATGCCCTTAAGACCGATGATTTTGTGTACGTGCATGTTGAGGCCCCCGATGAGGCCGGTCATGAGGGCAACTTTACTCTCAAGAACCGCACCGTTGAGGATCTGGACAGCCGCCTGATAGGTCCCATCTATGAGGAGGTCTCCAAGTGGGACGAGCCGGTGGCTATTGCAGTTCTGCCCGACCATCCTACGCCCTGCGCACACCGCACGCACACATCGGACCCCATTCCGTTCCTTATCTATGCCCCGGGACTGGAGGCTGACGGCGTGACTGCTTTTGACGAGGAGTCTTGCAAGAGTGGGGCATACGGCAACATTGAGGGCATTGAATTCACTAAGATTTTTCTTTCACTTAAATGATTTTACTTTTAAAAGAAATAGAAAACCACGAATTACGCGAATTACCCGAATTACTCGAATTACTATGGTTATGAATTCGTTTAATTCGTGAAATTCCAGGTTAAAAAACAAATTCAGATGAAATACTACAGCACAAATCATAAGTCAAGTGACGTGACACTGCGTGAGGCGGTGGTTCGCGGACTTGCCCCTGACCGCGGCCTTTACATGCCGGAGCGTCTTAACAAACTGAGCAGGGAGTTCTTTGACGGCATCGACAAGATGACGTTCCAGGAAATGTCATTTGAGGTTGCCAAGGCATTTTTTGCTGATGATATCCCTGCCGATGACCTTAAGCGTATTGTCTATGATACTCTGGCTTTTGAGACTCCTGTTGTCAAGGTTGATGACAACATCTACTCATTGGAGCTGTTCCATGGTCCCACACTTGCGTTCAAGGATGTAGGCGCACGCTTTATGGCCCGCCTGCTGGGTTACTTCAACAAGGAGGAGAAACAGTTGGTCAATGTGCTGGTGGCTACATCGGGCGATACCGGAAGCGCCGTGGCCAACGGATTCCTGGGCGTGGAGGGCGTGCATGTGTATGTGCTATATCCCAAAGGCAAGGTAAGCCCCATCCAGGAGTGCCAGTTCACCACTCTGGGCCGTAACATCACCGCAGTCGAGGTTGACGGCGTGTTTGATGACTGCCAGGCATTAGTCAAGAACGCCTTTATGGATGCCGAACTCAACCAGCGCATGAAACTGACATCGGCCAACTCAATCAACGTGGCCCGATTCCTGCCGCAGGCATTCTACTACTTCAATGCCTATGCACAGATGAAACGTCTGGGTAAGGCCGATAATTTGGTTATCTGCGTGCCCAGCGGAAACTTCGGCAACATCACGGCGGGTCTGTTTGGCTGGTTCATGGGACTGCCCGTAAAGCGTTTCATTGCCGCCAATAACGCCAACGATATATTCTACAATTATCTTAAGACCGGAGTCTATAGCCCCAAACCGTCGGTCCAGACACTGGCCAATGCGATGGATGTGGGTGATCCCAGCAACTTTGCCCGTGTGCTTGCCCTGTACGGAGGCTCACATAAGGATATTGCAGGGCACATAAGTGGTGCTACCTATACCGATGAGCAGATCAAGGAGACGCTCAAGGAGTGCTATGAACGTACTGGTTATCTGCTTGACCCGCACGGCACCTGCGGCTACCGCGCCCTGCGTGAGCAGCTGCAGCCGGGAGAGTACGGAGTGTTCTTAGAGACCGCGCATCCGGCCAAGTTCAAGGAGAAGGTTGATGCCATTACCGGCGGTGATGTGGAGATTCCCGCCCGCCTGCAGGCCTTCATGAAGGGCACCAAGCAGAGCGTTGAGATAAGTAAGGACTACGCTGATTTCCGCAAATTCCTGTTTGAGGAATCTGAGTAAACAAGCACAGAGTTAAAAAGGACTATGGCTTGGGAGCAGATTTCATTAAACAGATTGGATATACCTTTGAACGAGGTCTATTCATTCATGGGGTACAAGGACGGTGAGCCCGATGCTCAGACCGTGCGTACCACTGAGTATCTGCTGCGCGAGAGCGCCCAGTTCCTGCGCCCACAGTTCAAATACGTGATTCTGGACGGATCACTTGATCTGGAGGCCAATCAGTTTACGCTGATAGGGGAGAAGGGTCCCGTAACTTTTGATGCAGGCAAGATAATCTGCCGCCAGTTGCGCGGATCACATAAATATGCTGTGTTCGTGGCAACCGTGGGTTCCGGCTATTTCCAGTGGACCGATGCGGTCAAGCGCCGTGACGATATGTTCCAGACCTACGCTATGGACTGCGTGGGCAGCCAGATTGTGGAGAGCGTGGCCGATTATATGGAAACGGTGCTTCAAAAAGAGATTGACCCTGCCGGATACAAGCGCACCAACCGTTTCAGTCCGGGTTACTGCGGTTGGCATGTATCGGCTCAACCTGCCCTTTTCAGTCTGTTTCCGGAAAAGAACCCCTGCGGAATAGAACTCACGGAGTCTTGCCTGATGCTGCCCATGAAATCGGTTAGCGGCGTCATAGGCATCGGCCCCGATGTAAGATATTTACCCTATACTTGCGGTATATGCGATAAAAAGGATTGTTACAAGAGAAGGACTAAATAATGTATTCAGGAGAGGAACTGTTCTTTAGCGTATCTGTTGCAGTTTATGTAGCTATCAGTCTGGCGATTGCCGCTATCCGTTGGGGCCACAAGTGCCAGCCTTACGCACGTCATGCTGATTATTATTACCCGGCCTGGAAGACGCTGGTATTCTGCTTTGCGTCCGATATACTCTTGCTGCCCATAGCCTTTATGCCACAGGAAACCGATGCTATACTGTATCTGCGCATGTTGCTTATCCTGGCTTCGCCGTTCTTCTGTGCGGTGGTGTTGTTCAGTTACTTTGGCAAGGTACTGAATGTGGGCTGGTGGCGCAACCCCGTATATGCACTCTATGTCCCGTTTGTCCTAATGGCCTTGACGGCACTTGTTCTGACATTCATTCCGGGTACACAGCTTGAGGGTTCGTTCTGTAAGTGGTTTTTCTGTATCTCAGGTGTCCTGGCAGTTGTTTATCTGCTCTGTTTCGTGATGGCAATCAGCATGATTACCCACGCCATCCGCCATTACTCGGAGGATAACTACTCCAACCCGGAGGACTTTCCGCGCCAGTTTGCCAAAGGTATAATCTGGCTCCCCATAATCCATCTTGCTATCAGCTGGGTATCTACGTTTATAAGTACATATTTCTCCCTGTCCATAGGCATGCTGCTGCTTTCTGTTCTGGGAGTGGTGTTCCTGATAGGTGCCCTGACCCCTCACCGCACGCTTGATGTGGAGCGTCTGGAGTCAGGAGAGCTTCAGGTTGATACAGTGCCCGATATCCCCGAACCGCAGTTGCCTGAGCCCGATTCAGAACCGGAGCTTGCAGAGGAGACACTCTCTCAGGAGCGTAAAGACGAGATTGCAGGAATAGTACGCCAATGCGTGGAAGTTAATCAGGCCTATCTGGATAGCCATCTTACACTCAATAGCCTGTCACGCATATGCGGCGTGAACCGCACATATCTTTCACAGGTAATTACTGACAGCATGGGCGGATTCTACAACTACGTAAACCGCTGCCGCCTGGCTCATGTGGCACGCCTTAAAGTCCAGCAGCCCGATGCCTCGATCGAGGAGATCGTCATCGCATCCGGTTTCGGCTCCCGCCAATCATACTACAACGTCCGCCGTCAGCTGGAATGAGCCATTGGGGACGGTTCTCTTTGGCACTTTTTTACTGATTTTGACAAAACTGCCCTAAGTATTTTACTGATTTTGACAAGGCGTATTAGTTTGCGCGCGAACTTTGCCCACGTTTTAAAACAATATGGGCTTTTTTTATTTTATCTCTCGTTTCATTAGTCCTTTCCATCCCGAGACAGGGGATGGGGTACCTTTATCTCCCCAAATGAAAGCCCTTGAAATCATCATGACAATTATCCTGGTGGTCTGTGCGGCATACATCATATGGTGTCTGTACAAGGCCTCCAGATATTTGCGTGAGCATCCGGAAGATTTACGCTGGCCCGATGCTCCGTCTGACAGAAACAACAGAAACAAACAGATATGAAAAGAGACTTTATTCTAAACCGAATCATCAAAGTCATGCTTCTGGTCCTTAGCATGACAGTAGGACAGAATGCTTGGGCCGAGAATGGCTGGAATATTAGCTCCAGCACCAGCGACAACGTTACAACATTTACCATTACCCGTGACAACACATCGGTGGCCGATACGGTAAAGTACCGTCTGGTGAACTTGAGTGCATACGAAGGGCAGCACTATAATGTGACCAAGGTTAATGGCGTAAACTCCAATGAGTTGAGCGGCGAGTTTACTTTTACAGCCGGTGACGAAACCAGCAGAACCGTTACCGTAACGGAGCAGGCAGCCAGTACCAACGCTTACAAGTATCAGACGAGCACCAGCCGCAACTATAAGCTGGAGGTAACTGACGTTGAAGGTTTCTTCCTGGTTGACAAAACCCGCAGCTTCAATACGGGCACCAGTGTACCTTCTTCAGGTGCTTTCGCCGTCAAGGACGTAGTCATTCAGGAATCCGAGTATCAGAACACAGATGCAGGTTATGAAAGTAATACCGTCAAATCGGTGTCCTACACCGCTTTCTTTAACAATGCTGCACCTAAGGCTTACTATCAGTTTGTCGGTGCAGAACTTCGTATGACGCTCAGTATGGATGTCAAGGAGCAGAATGACGGTTATCAGTATATGTCAATCTTGAATTCTACAACCTTATATGATAATCGTAAAGATTGCTCCAACGGTAATCCTGGCAATATCAACAATTCATGGTACATGGCAGGCTTTGAGCACAAGACCAACGGTAAGGATACGGAGTACAAGAGTTACAGTTTCCCTGTTACTTCTGTTGGCAACAATGCAGGAAACGATAATCCGTGGGACTACGGTACAAGCTATATTCTAAGCATGCAAAAGTTCAATACAAACCGTCGTGCTTCTGATGGTAGGCTTCTCCTTCCTATGGATTTCAGCTTCATTGCTGTGCGTTGCAATGCATCAGGTGGCGGTACCGACAACGATGAGTGGTGGGCCAAGAACGTCACGGCACACATCCAGGCCGTGGAAGGCTCTGCACCTACTACATTGGCAGTTTCAGTGGCCCCTGGTTATCACGCTAAGGGCAATCCGGTGTATGTAAGCGTGGCTTTCAATGAAATTGTGACAAGCAGTGATGCCAGACTCTCTACTTCCTGGGGTTCACTTAATTTGGTGAGCGGTACTAGCGGAAGCAATGTGCTTACCTTCAGCGGTACAATAATACGTGATGCCAGCGGTACATTGAAGATTACCGGCATGAGAGGCACTATCAGCGACCTGGCCGGCAATGCTTTTAGCGGATCTTTAAACCAGGACTTGGGCACCGGTTTGGATGCCAGCCGTGTTTACACTATCAGCTACGACTTGGACGGCGGCACGGCCAATAATCCCACCAGTTATGCCTGGGAGACGTCATCCATCACGCTGAAGGAACCGACCAAATTTGGTTATTACTTTGAAGGATGGACGGGCAGCAACGGTAATGTGCCGAATAGAGACGTCACTATTCCACAAAACTCTCGTGACGGTGATTTGGTATTTACAGCCAATTGGACTGACGTTTGGGGAATGGGTAATGGAGCAGACGGTACCATTGAGAATCCTTATTGTATTACCACCACTAAAGGTCTTGAATATCTGGCAAGTTATGTCAGCAAAGGAAACAGTTGTAGTAGTGTCTATTTCGTATTGGGTGCTGACATTTCATACTCTTATGAAAAAGCTTGGAACAAAAGTTCTACACAGACGAATTACAGTCGTATTGGTGATTCCAATCATACATTTGGAGGCAACTTCAATGGCCAAAACCATACCATCAGTGGAGTGCGGATTTATAAGAGCGGTGATAGTTATGTAAATGATGGTCATCAAGGCTTGTTCGGTTATATAAATAACAGTGGTAGTGTAAGGAATGTAAATCTTACAAATGCCCGTATTACGGGATATGATGTTACAGGCGGTATAGCAGGCTATAACCATGGTACAATAGAGAATTGTACAGTAAGAAATACTGTAATAAACGCTGCTCATGATAATGCATACGAACATGGTGGAATTGCTGGTCAAAACCAAGGGACGATCCAGCGTTGTGTCAGTTCCGTCACAATTTCAATGGATGCAGGAGGAGGCTATAGATATGGCGGAATTGCGGGTGTAAACAATAGCCCTGGTGTTATCAGGGATTGTTTTGCTGCAGGAGTTACGATACCCAATGTTTCAAGTAAAGGGGCTATTACAGGATCCGGTGATGGCGCGTTACGGTACAATTACTACTATAACTGCACGGTTGGAAATAATACTATAGGTGTCGGTATCAATTCAAATGAAGATTTTTCGACAAACAATGGTGCCGTTCCCGTTTATGCTTTGACACATTCTGAAGGCATTACTGCTACGCGGACAAATGGAACAATAATATCCGGGAGTAATATAGTTTATGCAGATGGTGTAACTTACGACAATAAAGAGTATTACACAAAACAGTCAACCGTCACATTAGGATCCGCTAATGCAGGATTGACTCTGGTAAATGTTACATATAACGGAAATAATGCTTCAGATAATGGAAATGGAACTTGGTCGTTCACTATGCCTAATGCTGCTACTACTGTCAGTTCAGGATATGCAGTAAGTGAGTCTTATGGTATTACAGGCCAGATAGCTTCTTTGATTGCAGAAAAAGAAGTGGAGTTTAACCGTACATTCACAGCGGGTAAGGCATCGACCATATGCTTGCCGTTTGCTATGACGAGCATTAGCGGCGGTAAGGTCTATGAGTTTCAGGATGTGACATACGATGCTCAAGAAGGTTGGGTTGCAACGATGGTTGATGCTACCCCAGGTCCGGGTAATGAAGTTACATCAACCAATGCCAATACTCCGTACCTGTTTATGCCTGATTCTGACGACGAAGTGACGTTCAGCGGCACGGCATCTGCATCAGTAACTGAGGGTACAACCAATAGCGGTGACTGGACATTCCACGGTACATATAGCCGCGTGGATTACGGAACCGCTCCTATGACAGGTCATGTGTATGGATTTGCATCGAAAGACAAGACTGTTGATGGGCATGATGTGGTGGCCGGACAGTTTGTGAAGGCCAAGAGCGGTGCTTATGTTCCTCCTTTCCGTGCATATCTCACTTATACGGGTAGTGACGACACATTCCGTGCTCCCTCAAGAGACGGAAATAGCAGTAGACCTGACTTACCGGACCGCATAAAGGTACGTCTGATTAGTTCCGGAGGTACGGTTACCGCAGTGGGAACTCTGGATACCGTGACGGGTGATGTTAACATAGAACGTTGGTTTGATATGAATGGACGTCCTGTTGAGGGCGTACCTTCCGAACCTGGTTTATACCTTAATGACAGCGGTAAGAAAATTATGATCAAGTGATTGATAACCTTAGTTTGAACTTTTAAGACAGATTGAATTATGAAAAAGACATATTTTAAACCAACTACAGAGGTTATCAACATAGAAACTAATAAGATACTGTGTGGTAGTGGAGACCGCGGAGTCTGGGACTATGACGATGCATTCGGTCAGGTTCCCGGTATTGGCCAGTCAGAGGATAATCTGCTGGCTTAGAGTGTCAGCACCGAGTCGCAGAGAGTGGTGACTGCGGTGCGGTGAGTGATAAAGATCATAGTCTTGCTGGGATAAGCCTTGAAGAGGCGGGCGTAGAGCTCAGTCTCTGTCTCGGGATCGAGAGATGAACTTATCTCATCAAGGAGCAATATGGAGCCCGGGCGCAGTAAGCCCCGGGCTATTGCTATTCTTTGGGCCTGGCCTTCGCTCAGTCCGCTGCCGCGCTCACCGAGCAGGGTGTCAAGACCTTCGGGGAGTTCCTGAACAAAATCGGCGCAGGCGGTATGAAGGGCCTCTTTTAGTTTTTTATCCGATGCATCCGGGTTGGCCACCTGCAGGTTAAACCGGATGCTGCCGCTCATCAGGGTGTTGCCCTGGGGTACGAACACAAAGTCGGGGCGGGTCTCTGCGCCTGCCGTCAAACTTTCATTATCACCATAAAGGCTTATGCTGCCGCTGTCGGGGCTTATGAATCCAAGCATCAGGCGGAACAGGGTGGTCTTGCCTATGCCGGTCTCACCCATAAGTGCGGTCTTGGTACCGGGCTGAAAATCATGACTGAAACAGGATAGTATCTGGCGGTCACCGCCCGCGTATCGGAAGTTCACATTCTCAAATTTTATTCCGCGCAGGGTGGGGTGCAGCGTGCCTGTATCGGCCACGGCATTGCTCTCAAGTTCGGCCAGACGGTCTATGCTGGCGGTGGAGTGTATCACCTGCGGCACCAGGTTGAGCAACTGCATTACGGGGTGCTGTATCTGGCCCACCAGCTGCAGAAACGATGTCATGATACCGAATGTGATGGCGCCAGAGCGCAGTTGTAGGCCTCCCCATACGAATGCCAGCAGGTATCCCAGGCCGAATGCGCTGCCCAATATGATGCGAATCATTATGGTAAAGCGGGTGCGGCGCATTATGTTGCCCTTTAGTTTCTGCTGCGCGGAGTCCAGACGGCCGGTCATCCACTCCTGGCTGCCCATGGCGCGCAGTACGGCGTTGTTCTCCATGCCCTCCTGTACCTGCATCTGTATGCGGCTCTCGTCCTGACGTATGTCAAGCGTCATCTGGCGCAGTTTACGGCCTATGAACTTGGCCATGAGTATGGCAAGCGGAGTCATTATGAGCAGTGCCCAGGCAAGCCATCGGTCAAAGTAATGGAGCAGCAGGAACGCACCTATAAGCTGGATGCAGGTGATGCACATCTGGGGCAGGGTATCGGTAGTGGTCTCTGATACCACCTCAATATCCTTGGTAAGGCGGGAACTTATGTCACCTGAGTGTATCTCTTTCTCGTCATAGAGTTGGCGGCGGAAGAGTCCGCTGAACATGCGCAGACGGATGGCGTTGGTCTGGCGGATGCTTGCCTTGGTGGTGAGCAGGAAATAGACCTGACGCAGCAGTACGCCGCCCACTACGGTCAGCACCAGCCAGATGATCATGACTGTTACGTCATGGGCAGATCCGGTGTGGATGGTCTCGTCTATGAAACGGCGGCTCAGCCATACCATGAGAAGGCCCAGGACAACCTGCGCGGTGCCTGTCACAATTCGTACCGCGGTGTTCCAGCGGATGCCTTGTGTGTTACGCCATATCCAGCCTGAATATTTCATTCCATTACTCCCAGTTTAGTCCAGTTGTCCAGGGTTTCCTTTACATCGGTGCGGGCCTGAAGCAGGTCAACATCATATTCGTGACATACTGCTACAGCCAGTCTTTCGGCCGTGAATTCACCGTACTCCTGTGCTTTTTTCCAGATGAATGTGGCAGTCTCGTTGAGGCAGAGCATACGGCCGAAATTGATGGCATCCAGACCCTCTCCGACTATCACGTTCTCGCCGCACACGGTGCGCAGTATAAAACCTTTCTTTATTCTCATATTGCGTATTTCTTACAAGTTCTTCTTAGTACAGCCAGTATGATTCTGCGCAGCGGACGTATCACGTACCATACTTTGGCTTTAAACATCTGACCCTTAGATTCCAGAGTCCGGCGCCGCCCGTTCTCATCAACCACATGCGTGGCAACGGCAAGCACATTTGCCGGTGTGCAACTTTCTGTGCCGCGGATATTGCCGTCACCCATCAGGGTTATGCGGTCCGGCTCTACCTTTATAATCCGATGCACCACATACCGGTCCTGGCCAACCCTGGCCAATACAACCTGACCGCGCTGCAGGCTACCGGGTTTTTGCAGAATGACACTCTCGCGACCGCCGAATATGAACGGCAGCATGCTCCGTCCTTTGACCGGAAAGGTTACGCTCACGCCATCCTGTACCAGACGCACGGCCTCCTGTATGATCAGTTCATCGGTCATATGGCTATAGCGTCTTTACATGTGTGGGCGGCATCGGCATCGGGCAGGCAGTCCAAGTGCCATACGGGCACACCACTTGCCAGCGCGTTCTCGGTCTCATGCAGGCCGTCGGCAATGAGGCTGTCCCACCGTTTGCCCGATATGCTGGGCACCACGGCGGCGTATGCGCCTATACCTTTAAGCCTTGTAATGCGGTTGTAGGGTGCCTGACTGAGCAGCACAATTCCGCCAATAGGTGCGCTTATGTTGCGGTAGCATGGTGTCTTGCCGCTCCAGGGGGTGCCATAGACAACGGCGGTGCCATCGGCCTTGATGCGTACGGCAGGATTGTCATCGTTCATGAGCTCAGTGCCGGGTATGTTCTGGATCCACAGCCGTGCGTGGGTGCTCTTACCAGTGTCGCTCTTGCCCAGGAACATATATCCCTTGCCGTCCAGACTGACCGCCGCCGCATGGAAAAGCACCGTATTGACTGTGGCCGATGCCATTGCGAACTGTATCATAAGCGCATTGTCAACAGCCGCCTTGGTCAGGTTCCCGCTAAGGTAAAGCGTACCCTCACGGTATCCGGTCTTGCAGACCAGCCATCCCGCAGTCTTACCGCCAAACCGGAACTCAAACACCGCATCACCCTGCTCAGTATGTCCGCAGATGATATCCTGGCCCTCATCATCCTGACTAAGTTCCTCAACGTATTGTATCGTCCCACCGTCAGTTACGGTGAGGCTGAACAGTGCATCATTGCTCTGCTCCGTTCTAAACGGCTCGTAGTTGGCCATTTGTGCCAGAATGCCGTCATCGGCCTCCACACAAAACAAATGCTCCGCAACGATATAGTACTGTTCCCTCATATATCGCAAAGGTAGTAAAATACAGCCATACCTGCGTAAAACCCGCGTTTAAACCATATTTTCTGCAAGTATGGCCACTAAAACCGCGTTTTTAGCCATTTTCGCTGCCATACTTGCAAAGAATCGGCCCCACAATCCTCGTATTGAATGGTTTGGCCGTACATAAGGTTCCCATTTGCAGTAGCCTCGGAGCGTTGTGTCCCCAAAGGGAATAGTCCGGCGGTGCTTCCTTTTCAGATACCCTATACCCTAAGTTTTGCGGTAACTTCAAAAAAAGAGCCGATTGTTTTGTCATTTTGATAGGAGTGTATAACTTTGCAAGCACAAAACGTAAGAATAAACAGAGATTATATGCGACTGCAGGGCCTCATTATTATTGACATTATCATTCCGGACAACCGGTGTGAGAGAGCCTGACGCATATATCTGAACTAAGAAATAAAATGCAAAAGCCTTTCTCACAGATGTGAGAGAGGCTTTTTTAATTTAATTATGTATGTCAGACAGGATCATATTCTTTGACACCACACTCCGGGACGGCGAACAGGTCCCGGGCTGCCAGCTCAACACCATTGAGAAGATTGAGGTGGCACGCCAGCTTGAGCAGTTGGGTGTGGATGTGATTGAGGCCGGATTTCCGGTAAGCAGCCCGGGCGATTTCAACTCGGTAGTGGAGATATCAAAAGCCGTGAGCAACCCTATTATCTGCGCCTTGACCCGTGCCGTTGAGGCCGATATTGACGCAGCCGCCGATGCTCTGCAGTACGCCAGACTGAAGCGAATCCACACCGGAATAGGTACCAGTGACGAGCACATCCGCTACAAATTCAACAGCACCCGTGACGAGATCCTGGAGCGCGCCGTGGCAGCCGTAAAATATGCAGCCTCCAAGCGCTGTGAGGTGGAGTTCTATGCCGAGGATGCCGGACGTACCGATAATGAATACCTGGCACGCGTGGCCGAGGCCGCAATAAAGGCAGGCGCCACCATAATAAATATACCGGATACAACAGGCTACTGTCTGCCCGATGAGTTCGGAGCCAAGATAAAGTACCTGATGGAGCATGTAGATGGCCTGGCTAACGGTAAGGCCATACTCTCCACACATTGCCACAACGACCTGGGAATGGCCACGGCCAACACCATGAGCGGAATCCTGAACGGAGCCCGCCAGGTAGAGGTGACCATAAACGGAGTGGGCGAGAGAGCCGGCAACACGTCGCTTGAGGAGATTGCCATGATACTCAAGTGCCACAATAACATACCGCTGGAGTGCGGAATCAACACCCAGCGCATAACCGCCGCCAGCCGTCTGGTATCATCGCTCATGAGCATGCCGGTGCAGTTCAACAAGGCAATTGTGGGCCGAAACGCATTTGCCCACTCAAGCGGCATACATCAGGACGGCGTGCTCAAGAACACCAGTACGTATGAGATTATCAACCCCAAGGATATAGGTCTGGAGGAGGCCAACATAGTACTGACCGCCCGCTCGGGACGCGCAGCACTCAAACACCGTCTCAATGCTCTGGGTGTAAAGGTTGATGCAGTGGCAATGAACCGCATATATGAGGCATTCCTGAAACTGGCCGACAAGAAGAAGGAACTTAACGATGATGACATACTGATGTTGGCCGGGGCCGATGTGGCCGCCAAGCGTCATGTAAAACTGGAGGCGCTGGAGGTGACTACCGGTAAGGGTGTGGTTCCCGATGCCACCATACGTATGAACGTTGATGGCCGTTCATTCAGTGCCCGGTCAACCGGAAACGGACCGCTTGATGCATCGATCAAGGCGCTCAAGCAGATAATCCGCCGCACCATGACGCTTAAGGAGATGACAATCCAGGCGCTGTCCAAGGGATCGGACGATATGTGTAAGGTACACATGCAGGTGGAGAATGACGGACATCTGTACTACGGATTCGGGTCGGACACCGATATAGTAACCGCCAGTGTGGAGGCATATATAGACTGTATAAACAAATTCAAACCGGAGAGTGATGGGAAAGACGCTGTTTGACAAGATATGGAGCGCCCATGTGGTGCAGTCAGTCCCCGACGGACCTGACGTACTTTATATAGACCGTTTGTACTGCCATGAGGTTACCACCCCGCAGGCGTTTGATGCTATCCGCGACAAGGGCTGCGGCGTGCTGCGCCCCGATAAGGTGTTTGCTATGCCTGACCACAATACGCCGTCAAACTGTCAGGACAGCATAGAAGACCCTGTGGGGCGCAAGCAGGTTGAGACGCTGGAGCGTAACTGCCGCGAGTTTGGGATAAAATGCTTCGGTATGGGTACTCCCGATAACGGAATAATCCATGTGGTGGGCCCGGAGAAAGGCCTGTCGCTGCCCGGAATGACCATCATGTGCGGCGACTCGCACACCTCAACACACGGTGCTCTGGGTGCTGTGGCAATGGGTATAGGCACATCACAGGTGGCGCAGATACTGGCATCAGAGTGCATACTTCAGTTCAAGCCGGGGACCATGCGCATAAATATTGAAGGTAAGCTGGGCAAGGGTGTTACCGCCAAGGATGTGGCATTGTACATAATGGCCCAGATGACCACATCGGGTGCAACGGGATATGCAGTGGAGTATGCAGGACAGGTAGTGCGCGAGATGTCTATGGAGGGCAGGCTCACGCTGTCCAACCTGTCCATAGAGATGGGCAGCCGTGCCGGTCTGATTGCCCCCGATGAGACCACGTTCAGCTGGCTGCGCGGGCGCGAGTATGCACCCAAGGGTGCCGATTGGGACCGTGCGGTAGCTGTCTGGCGAAATCTGCACACTGATGACGACGCCCGTTTTGACCGCGAGGTAACATTCTATGCCGATGACATTGCACCGCGCATTACCTACGGAACCAATCCCGGTGCGGGAATCGCAATTGACGGCACCGTTCCCGTATATGAAGGATTGTCTGATGCGGAGCGTGAGCAGCTGAAAGTTCAGCTGGACTACATGCAGTTCAAGCCCGGGCAAAAACTGGAGGGCACACCTGTAGATTGGTGTTTCCTGGGCGCATGCACCAACGGCCGCATAGAGGATTTCCGCGCGTTTGCAAGCGTGGTTCAGGGACGCCACAAGGCTCCAGGGGTAACCGCCTGGCTGGTACCCGGATCATGGGCTGTGCGCCGTCAGATAATAGAGGAGGGTATAGACAAGATACTTGAGGAGGCCGGTTTTGAGCTGCGTCTGCCTTCATGCTCGGCCTGCCTGGCCATGAACCCCGATAAGGTTCCCGCCGGAAAGCTGTGCATATCCACCTCAAACCGCAACTTTGTGGGCCGTCAGGGCCCCGGCTCCAGAACTGTTCTGGCCAGCCCGCTTACTGTGGCCGCCAGCGCTATAACCGGTGTGATAACTGACCCTCGTAAACTCTTGTGACTATGGAAAGGAAAATGAATATAGTGGAATCAACCTGCATTCCCATAAATATAGACAACTGCAATACGGACCTTATAATACCGGCCCGGTATATGGCTGCCACCACCCGTGACCTGGGTTATTTTGGCGATGCGTTCATGCATGACCTGCGCTACGGAGCTGACGGCAAGCCGGTGCAGGATTTTGTGCTTAACAATCCTGTTTACAGCGAGCGCCCCCACAAAGGCTGTCACGAGATAGTTATAGCCGGTACTAACTGGGGTTCCGGCTCCAGCCGCGAGCATGCCGCATGGGCGATTGCAGGATACGGCATCAGGGTGGTCATATCGGACCGTTTTGCCGATATACACCGCGGCAACCTGCTGAACTGCTTTGTGCTGCCGGTTACCGTGAGCACCGCTTTCCGCGATGAGCTGGCGCGTACTGTGACTTCAAACCCAAAGGCTGTGGTACGTGTAGATCTGCAGGAGCAGACAGTTACCAACCTGGGCTCCGGACACTCCGAGAAGTTTGAGATAGACAGCTACAAGAAACTCTGCCTGCTTAACGGCTATGATGATATTGACTATCTGCTTAGCCGTAAGGCCGATATCGAGGCGTATGAGAGTCGTGCCGCCCGCGGGCGTTACATAGAGATTATGGATACCACGCTGCGTGACGGCGAGCAGACATCGGGTGTGAGTTTTTCTAACCAGGAGAAACTGAGCATTGTCCAGTCTTTGCTGTCGGACCTGAATGTGGATCGCGTGGAGATTGCATCGGCCATGGTATCGGACCGCGAGCAGGATTGCGTTAAGGGAATTGCCGATTGGGCACAGCGAAACGGTCTGCTGGGACGCGTCGAGGTGCTGGGATTTGTTGACCGGAACCGCTCGGCCGATTGGATAATGGAGGCCGGTTGCCGGGTTATGAACCTGCTCTGCAAGGGCAGTCTCAAGCACGTTACCGCACAGTTGGGTAAGACTGCCGATGAGCATATCCGCGATATCCGGAGCACCGTTGAGTACGCAGTGAGCCGCGGCATGGAGGTGAACGTCTATCTGGAGGACTGGAGCAACGGCATGAAACGCTCATCCAAATACGTGTTTGACCTGATGGATGCCCTTGCTGCAATGCCGGTAAAGCGTGTGATGCTGCCCGATACGCTGGGTATTCTCAACCCCGATACCACGCTGGAGTACTGCCGCCGCATGGTGGAGCGCTATCCCATGATACATTTTGATTTCCATGCACACAATGACTATGACCTGGCTGTGGCCAATGTCTATGCGGCTGTCAAGGCCGGCGTAAAGGGAGTCCACGTGACAGTGAACGGTCTGGGCGAAAGGGCAGGTAACGCGCCGCTGGGCAGTGTTATGGCTATGCTCAAGGACCAGATGGGCGTGGAGACGGGACTCAATGAGAGCCGCCTGTTCAAGGTGAGCCGTCAGGTGGAGCTGGACAGCGGCATACATATCCCGCACAACATGCCGGTGGTGGGTGAATTCGTATTCACGCAGTGCGCCGGCGTTCATGCCGACGGCGATAGGAAGGATAACCTCTATTTCAACGCCCTGCTGCCGGAGCGGTTCGGCCGTGTGCGCGAGTATGCTCTGGGTAAGAACAGCGGCAAGGCCAATATCCAGATGAATCTTATGGCTATGGGCATTGAACTTGACGAGGAGTCCATGCGCAAGGTTACCGACCGGATAATTGAGCTGGGCGTAAAGAAGGAGCAGGTTACTCAGGATGACCTGCCGTACATTGTGCATGATGTGCTGCACCACGAACAGGAGGAGCAGCACATCCGTGTGCTGAACTATTCGCTCAGCCTTACTCAGGGACTGCGTCCGCAGGCAACCGTCAAGATTGAGATAGACGGACAGCCCTATCAGGAGGCCGCCACCGGTGACGGTCAGTACGATGCCTTTGTGCGAGCCCTGCGCAAGATATATGCCGGACTGGACAAACCGTTCCCAGTACTGACCAACTACACCGTGTCAATCCCGCCCGGCGGCCGCACCGATGCCTTTGTACAGACCATCATCACATGGAACTTTAAAGGCACCGAATTCAAGACCCGCGGCCTGGATGCCGACCAGACCGAGGCCGCAATCAAGGCAACCGTAAAGATGATGAACAAAATAGAATCTTATGGTTGATGCTAGAGGATTGTAAAACCACGAATTACGCGAATTACCCGAATTATCCTGAATATTATTGCGAGTAAAAATTCGTATAATTCGGGTAATTCGTGGTTACAAAAAAATAATCAGTTAATAAAAATAGACGGTATGAAATTAAAGATAGCTGTATTGGCCGGCGATGGTATCGGCCCCGAGATAATGGAGCAGGGTGTGGCGGTTGTAAATGCCGTGGCCCGCAAGTTTGGACATGAGATAGAGTACCGCGAGGCAATTTGCGGTGCCGATGCCATTGACAAGGTTGGCGATCCCTTCCCGGAGGAGACTTTCCGCACCTGCATGGAGTCAGATGCCGTGCTGTTTGCCGCCGTGGGTGATCCCAAGTATGACAATGACCCCACATCAAAGGTGCGTCCCGAGCAGGGTCTGCTGGCCATGCGCAAGAAATTGGGACTCTTTGCAAACATCCGCCCAATTGAGACCTTTGACTGCCTGGTGCACAAGTCACCGCTTAAGGATGAGATTGTGCGGGGTGCCGATTTCATCTGCATCCGCGAGCTTACCGGCGGCATGTATTTCGGCCCCAAGAAAGAGGGTACCGATGAGGCTTACGACACGAATCTGTACAGCCGCGCCGAGGTGGAGCGCATTCTTCGCGTTGGCTACAAGTATGCCTTGGCACGCCGCAAGCACCTGACCGTGGTTGATAAGGCCAATGTGCTGGCCAGCTCACGTCTGTGGCGCAACGTTGCCATGGAGGTAATGAAAGAGTACCCCGAGGTTACGACCGATTTCATGTTCGTGGATAACGCCTCCATGCGTATGATCCAGGAGCCCAGGTTCTTTGATGTGATAGTGACGGAAAACACTTTTGGCGATATCCTGACCGATGAGGCATCGTGCATTACCGGCTCCATGGGCCTGCTGCCCAGCGCATCGACAGGAGAGCATACTCCGGTGTTTGAGCCTGTGCACGGCTCGTGGCCGCAGGGCAAGGGCCTGAACATTGCCAACCCTATTGCCCAGATTCTTAGCGCCGCCATGATGTTCGAGTATTTCGGCCTCAACGATGAAGGCGCCCTGATACGTCGCGCCGTCCAGGCCTCCCTTGACGCCAACGTCCGCACCCCCGAGATCCAGGTTTCCGGTGGCGCCAGCTACGGCACCCGCGAGGTGGGGCAATGGATTGCAGACTACATTGCAAAATGACACAAAGGGGACAGTCCCCTTAAACCTTGCCAAACCTGTTGCCACAACGCTTGTAGGGCCGATTCCCTGCAAGTATGGCAACAAAAATGGCCAAAAACGCGGTTTTCCCGGCCATACTTGCAGAAAAGATGCTTTAAACGCGGGTTTTACGCAGGTATGGCCATTTATAAGAAAAAAGGGCTCCAGTTTCGGGGCCCTTTCATTATTCGCTGGAGGTTATTACTTGACTTTCCAGACGTCCAGGGTGATGCCGCCGCCGGCACCGCCAAAACCGGGCTGGCAGAGGAAGAGGCACTCGTTCATCCAGGCGTACTTGCTGTCCTTGGGAGCCTCAAACTTGGGAGCGCAGCGGAAATACATGCCGCCCTGACCCATCTTGATGATGCCGTTGTTGCGCACGTGGATGGTTACACCGTCATCGGTGCGGATGCAGTAGATGGCCTCCACCTCATTGCGGCCGTCAACAGCCAGCTGGTAATCGGCACCGCCGGGAAGAACCTCGCCCTTGATGTCGGGACCCTCGAATGTTCCGCCGGTGATGGGTATGATGGTGCGGGTACCCTTGCCGTTGTCGCCCGATGAATAGGCCTGGCCAAGGCTTACGTTGAGACGTACTACATATTCAAGTTCAGGGGCTTTTGGCTCACCGTTCTGCTGCTGGGGAGCTCCGAATCCGAACTGTGCGTTAGCATTCACTGTAAAGAGAGCCATTACGGCTGCTGCGAGAAGGATTTTCTTCATAATTGTATTTGTTTTTGGGTTGTCTTAAGTTTGGATAGCAAAGATAATGCAAGCCGAGAGGAGAAAAAAGAAACTTGTTTATTTTTATCCCGAGGCGTAGCTTATCTTCGATTGTTATCAAAGATAGCTTTTTTGATTAATTTTGTGACATCTAAAAAAGAGTATGGTTACAGGAAACAGGAAACATATTGTGATATGCGTCGTGATGGCGGTTCTTGTGTTGCTGCTGTTTTTCCTTAATCTGTGTTGGGGTACGGTACATATTCCGCTCAAGGATGTGATTGCATCGTTAACAGGTGCGGGAGCCAGCCGCGAGAGCTGGGATTTCATTATCAGGGAGTCCCGATTGCCGGCTGCCGTAACGGCTATGCTGGCAGGCGCATCGCTGGCCGCATCGGGTCTGATGCTGCAGACTGCGTTCCGCAACCCTCTGGCAGGTCCTGACATACTAGGCATAAACGGCGGTGCCGGGCTTGGCGTGGCATTGGTGATGCTGCTGTTTGGCGGAAACATCACTATGGGAAACCTTACGATAGGAGGATCACTATCTGTGGTATTGGGCGCTTTTGCGGGCGCCATTGCGGTGACGGCGCTGGTACTTTACCTATCGGCCAAGCTCAAGAATCCGGTCATGCTGCTCATTGTGGGTATCATGGTGAGTTATCTGGCATCAGCCCTGATATCGTTGCTCAACTTTTTCTCGACGGCCGAGGGGGTGCACTCTTATACTATGTGGGGTATGGGTAACTTTGGCGGTGTGTCAATGGGGCAACTTCCTGTATATTGCATGGTTACGGCTATTGGTCTGGCCATCGCGGTGTCACTTATCAAGCCACTCAACGCGTTGCTGCTGGGCGATATGTATGCCGAGAATCTGGGTATCAATATAATACGTACGCGTAACTGGCTGTTGCTGTCAACCAGTCTGTTGGTGGCCATCATTACGGCGTATTGCGGTCCGGTATCGTTCATCGGCCTGGCAGTGCCGCACATAGGGCGCCTGATGCTGCAGTCAAGCAATCACCGCAGCTTGATGCCCGTAACCATCCTGACCGGTGCCGTAGTGGCGCTGCTGTGCAATGTGCTCAGTTCAATTCCCGGCAACCGCGGCCTGATTCCGCTCAATGCCATCACCCCTGCCATAGGTGCTCCGGTGATACTTTACGTGCTATTAAAAAACAGACATAACCAATTATCATTATGAGGACTACAAAGATCATTGCCGCCATGCTTACGGCAGTTTTGTGCAGTTATGCTGCAGCCCAGAGACCCCGTATGGAGCAGTTCCCGGAGGGCTCGTACTCACCGGTAACCAACATAAACCGCAACGGTTATCCCCGTGTGTTGGCCGATAACAGCGTGATGTTCCGCGTTCAGGCCCCTCAGGCACAGAATGTGCAGATTGACTTGGGCGGCACCAAATATGATATGACCAAGGGCGATAACGGCGCATGGACAGTTACCACCAAGCCTCAGGTGCCCGGATTCCACTACTATAACCTCTTTATAGACAATGTTTCCGTATCCGATCCCGCCAGCCAGCCGTTTTACGGTTGCAGCCGATGGACAAGCGCTATCGAGATAAAGGAGCCGGGTATGGATGTGTTTGAGGTGCAGGATGTTCCGCACGGTGAGGTCCGTACAGTTTATTATTACTCAAAGGTTGAGGAGGCGTGGCGCCCGCTCATGGTCTATACTCCGGCCGGCTACAATGAGGGCAAGCAGGAGTATCCCGTGGTCTATATACAGCACGGCGGCGGTGAGGATCATCGCGGCTGGATGGAGCAGGGCCGTACCGCCCAGATCCTGGATAACCTGATTGCCGCCGGCAAGGCTGTGCCAATGATCGTGGTGAGTGCCAATAGTAACGTGCAGGCACGTAGCGGAGGCATGGGCGGCGGTTACAGCTGGCAGGGTATGCAGACATTCCGCAGTGAACTGATTGACAATGTGATTCCTTTTGTTGAGAAGACATACCGCGTCAAGAAAGACCGCAAGAGCCGCGCCATGTGCGGATTGTCCATGGGTGGCGGCCAGTCATTCTACATCGGACTGCGTGACCCCGAGGTATTTGCAAACGTAGGCGTATTCTCAACCGGTATGTTCGGCGGAATATCGGGCGCCGCAAACTTTGACCTGGAGGCCGAGTGCCCGGGCATGCTGTCCGATACCAAAACCTTCAACAAGACGTTTGATGTGTTCTTCCTTAGCTGCGGCGAGCAGGATCCGCGCATAGAGTACACACGCAACATAGTCAAGACCATGCGTGACGCCGGTGTTGATGTAAAGTTCAACTCTTATCCCGGCGACCATGAGTGGCAGGTTTGGCGCAAGTCACTGCATGAGTTTGCACAATACTTATTCAAATGACGAACGAAGTAAGAACAGAGTCAAGCTCGCTTGAACTATGTCTTACGAGGAGGAATTCAACGAAGTTAAATAATAGATGATTGATATACTGACCGAATCGCTGCGCACCGCCATCCTGGTAACGGGGCTGGTGGTGATAATGATGATGCTCATCGAGGTGTTCAATGTGCACTCCAGCGGGCGCATGTTCAAAGGCCTCCGCAACCGCCGTGTGGGCCAGGTGCTGCTGTCAGCGGCATTGGGCGCCGTACCCGGATGCATGGGCGGATTCGCGTCAGTATCTCTCTATACCCATGGCCTGATTAGCTTTGGCGCACTGATAGCCATGATGATTGCTTCATCGGGCGACGAGGCTTTCGTCATGCTGGCCATGTTCCCGGGCAAGTCTGCCTGGATATTCCTGATACTCTTTGTGGTGGCAGTTGCGGCAGGCCTGCTGGTGGACCTGTTCCGCAGCAAAGATGACGGCTGTCACTCCATGAACGTGCATGATCAGGACCGCGAGAACCGTCATGAGCACCATCACGAGCGCCACTACGGATGGCAGCGAATAGTGATGTTCCTGGGAGTGCTTGTATTCATCGGCTCCCTGCTGGCCGGCTGGCTTGAGTCCGATGAGTCCGATACGGCATCGGGAGGTTTCAACCTGCTGTCAGAGGAGTGGATGTACTGGCTGTTTGCAGCGCTGAGCCTTGCAGTGCTAGGCATGCTGCTATTAGCGGGTGACCATTTTGTAGAGGAGCACCTGTGGGAACACATAGTATGTCATCACCTGCCAGGTATTTTTCTGTGGACATTCGGAACAATCCTGATAATAGGAGTACTGATGTCATATTTCGATATCACTACTTGGATCAGTGACAACACAATCCTGATGATCCTGCTGGCCGCGGCCATCGGCATCATACCCGAGTCCGGTCCGCATCTGGTATTCGTATCGCTGTACGCCGCAGGAGTAGTCCCGCTCCCGGTCCTCCTGGCCAGCTGCATCAGTCAGGACGGTCATGCATCACTCCCGCTGCTGGCCCAGAGCCGCGGCTCGTTCCTCAAAGCCAAGCTCATCAACGTCATCGTTGCCGTGCTCATCGGCCTCATCAGCCTGCTCCTCTAATCCCGCCAGTACCATTGGGGACGGTTGACTTCGTCGAGCTAAACCTTCTGTTTGGTATCGTTTTTGTCTAACATCAAAAAATTTGATCTTAGAAATGCAGACTCTTGATTATCAAGAACTAACAGCCAACCTTTGGGGAATTTTCTGGGATTGTTCTTTACCGCTTGATTAATCTCTCTGGTTTCAACTCCATATAGTTCTGCTACCGCAAAATCTGGAATTACCTGTTGACCGCGAATGTTCAGGGTGAAGCCCCGTCCTCAAAATGGCCATACCTGCGTAAAAGTGGTGTTTAAACCGTGTTTTCTGCAAGTATGGCCGCTAAAACCGCGTTTTTGGCCATTTTTGTTGCCATACTTGCAGGGAATCGGCCCTACAAGGGTTGTAGCAACAGGTATGGCTATAACTAAGCGAGCGAAACAGAGAGTAATGGGCCTCCAGGATTCTCGCACCATAAAAAACGCTAAACGTTTTTATGGCGCGAAATTCGCTCCTTATTTTATTTCGCTGTCGCGAAACTTTGCGCGAGACTAGTGGGAGGGCAATGTCCTTAAAGCCAAACTGATTAACGTAGTAATTGCGATTATTGCAGGTCTATTGCTGTTTGTAATGGGATAGTACAACTACTCGTCCCGGTATTGAGTCGGCGTCTGTCCGGTGTGATTCTTGAAAAAGCGGAAAAAGAATGACTGGCTGGGAAAGTTCAGGCAGGCCGATATCTCCTTTATTGTCATGTTTGTGTGACGAAGCATGTTCTTGGCATCAAGTATGAGCAGTTCACTCAACCATTCCGGTACTGACCGGCCGCTTGCTTCCTTTACAATCTTGGAGAGATATTTTGGAGTGACGCACATCTTATCGGCATAGTAGCCTACCATATGTTCCTGTGCATGGTCGTTTATGGCCAGTTTGATGAACTGCTCCAGCATCTGGCGCTGGCGGGTGGTGCGGACTGGTGTCTCCATGTCCTGCCGGCGCTTGGAGTTGGCCAGAAAACCGGCAAACTGGTAGAATACAGATGATATGAGACCGCCAATACTCTCCTTTGCAAACTGATGATTTGTCTTGGCTATATCGAGTGCCAGATTGACATATTTGTGAAGCATGCCGGCTTCATCCTCCGAAAGATGTATGCAGGGGTCACGCAACACCTCGACCGCCTCTATCAGGAATTTGCTCGGGTTGATGCCGACATTGGTTATATAAGAGGTAGAGGCACAAATCAGGGTGACGCGCAGATTCTGGTCCAACTCTTCGGGCTGGGTAATCTTTACGATATTGCCGGGCGTTATCAGAAGCAACGTTCCGGTTGTAAGATGGTAGTCTGTCAGGTTGACAGAACAGTCCACCGATCCCTCTACGCAGTAAGCGGCAAGATAGCAGTCCACGCGGAAAGGATAGCGCAGATATGTATATTGCGGCTTCTCCTGGAGGCGTGAAATAAAGAAGTCATCACCGATGCCGAGTGATATGCCGGAAGGAACCATCTCCTTTATTTTGGATGGTGAAATCAGCGTTTCAGAGTATGTTTCCATCTTTATGTTCTTTCTTTTGTGCCAAAAGTAATACTTAATAACGATGATTGATACCTGTAAGTTGATATATTCGACCAATGGATACAAATAGTGATTAAATAGTTTGCTCCGGAACCATGTAATGGCACTAATTTTGCAACCGGATTTGAAATGAAAGTAATAACGATAGGAAAATATGAAAAGATCAGGTAGATTTCTGATTGCAGCGTGTATGATGTTGATGGCAGCTCCGACTGTCCGTCCGGTTGCACAGACCGTCCTAACGCTTGAGGAGTGCAGGAGTATGGCATTGGAGAACAACAGCCAGTCCAAAATGGCAAGAGAGAAGGTGGCTGCCGCCGAATATGACAGCAAGACTGCTTTCGCAAATTATCTGCCCAAGGTTTCGGCAACGGCGCTTTATCTTCACAACAGCGATAATATCAACCTTGCCAGTGAGGAACAGCGAAACTCGCTGTCCGGTATGGGAACGTCTTTGACATCGGGTATAAAGAACTCGCTCATGACAGACCCGGATTTCCTTTCATTGTACATGACAGATGCAACAGTAAAGAACACTGTTAACTACATGGTCAGCAAGATGTCAACCGCCGATGTGGCCGGAACTCTCAACAGTTTGGGACAGGATCTGTCAAATGACCTTACACTGGATATCCAGAATGTTTATGTCGGCGCTATAACCGTTGAGGAGCCTATCTATGTGGGCGGTAAGATTCGCGCATATAATAAGGTGACTGCTTACGCCAAAGAGCTGGCCGAGACTCAGTTGAGCGGCGAGGACCAGAAGGTGCTGGTTACGGTCGATGAGGCCTACTGGCAGATTGTATCGGTTGCCAATAAACTCCGTCTGACCGACCGGTATGTGGAACTGCTTCAGCAGATGGACAGGAACGTGGAGATAATGAAGAATGAGGGCGTTGCTACCGCATCGGACCAGCTTTCGGTAAGGGTAAAACTGAACGAGGCCCAAATGACCCAGATCAAGGCCCGGAATGGTCTGGCACTATCCAAGATGCTGCTGTGTCAGTTATGCGGAATGCCGCTGGACAGTGAAATAACACTTCAGGATGAAATGAACGAGACTCTTGACATTCCGGTCGAAGAGGTCACATATTCTCAGGAGGACCTTTATGAGAACCGTCCTGAACTTAAAAGCCTGCAGCTGGCGGTCAATATGTATGACCTTAAGTCAAAGATAGTTCGTGCAGACTATCTGCCTACTGTAGCCCTGATGGGTAATTATCTGATTACCAATCCGTCTGCCAGCAATGGTTTTGCCAATGATTTTCACGGTATGTGGAACGTGGGCGTTGTGGCCAGGATTCCGGTGTTTCATTTCGGTGAGGGTATGAACAAATACCGCAAGGCCAAGTCGGACGTGATACTGACTCAGTATCAGCTGGATGACGCCAAGGGCAAGGTTTCATTGCAGGTAAACCAGTATGAGAAAAAGATTGCAGAGGCCGACTCCCGTCTGGAGATGGCGCTCAGGAATATGGAGAATGCCGAGGAGAACCTGCGCGTGGCAAACATCGGATTCAAGGAAGGCGTTGTGGAATCTTCGATTGTACTCGCTGCTCAGACAGCCTGGCTGCAGGCACATTCCGAGGAGATTGACGCACGCATTGACCGTATAATGGCAACAGTATACCTGCGTCAGGCTACAGGACAGCTTAAGTAATTAATCCCATAGAAACGATAAAAACATAAATATATGGACAACAAGACACAGAGAATGAACATTGTGCTGTCATTGACAGCATTTGCAGTGGTGATTGTGATTGTATGTGCGGTGGGTATCTATACATTCAACCATCGTGAACCTGAGATTGTCCAGGGACAGGCCGAAGCCAGTGAATACCGCGTATCGAGCAAGGTTCCCGGACGTATACTCAAGATTCTGGTTCATGAGGGACAGCAGGTAAAGGCCGGCGATACCCTGGCAATTCTTGATACCCCTGATATCAACGCCAAGCAGGCTCAGGCCGAGGCAGTGCTCAGTGCAGCCACGGCCCAGAACGCAAAGGCTCAGAAAGGTGCCCGCGAGGAACAGATACAGGGCGCATATGAGTTGTGGCAGAAAGCCAAGGTGGGTCTGGAGATATATGAGAAATCATATCGCCGTGTGGAGAACCTTTTCAAGGAAGGTGTGGTGAGTGAGCAGAAGCGTGATGAGACCAAGGCCCAGTACGATGCCGCAGTTGCAACCGAGAGGGCTGCCAAGTCACAGTACGATATGGCTGTGAACGGTGCCGAAAAGGAGGTAAAGGAGATGGCTGCCGCCCAGATGCGTCAGGCCGAGGGCGTTGTGGCCGAGGTAAACTCATATATAGACGAGACAGTGCTGACCGCATCACTGGACGGTGAGGTGAGCGAGATATTCCCGATGGTTGGTGAGTTGGTGGGTACCGGTGCACCGATCATGAACATAGCCGTTATGAGTGACATGTGGGTCTCATTCAATGTCCGTGAGGACCTGTTGCAGGATCTTACAATGGGTGCAGTGCGTGACGCATACGTCCCGGCATTGGACAAGAATGTGCCGGTAAAGGTTACATATATGCGTGACCTGGGATCGTACGCCGCCTGGAAGGCCACCAAGGTTAACGGTCAGTATGACCTCAAGACTTTTGAGGTGCGTGCCGTTCCGCAGCAGAAGGTTGAGAACCTGCGTCCCGGAATGACTGTAATCATTGACAGAAAGTAATATAGCCATGAGTGGAACAAAGCAAGGATTCTGGTCTATAGTAAGGCGTGAGATTGTACGTATGCAGTCTCGTCCCCTTTACGGGCTGAGCATGATATTTGCACCGCTGTTCTGCTTTGTATTCTTTACCTCTCTGATGAGGGAGGGACTGCCCGAGAGCCTGCCGGCCGGAGTGGTCGATGAGGATAATACCCCGGTATCGCGCTCCATACTCCGCAATCTCGATTCCTATCAACAGACTGAGATAATAAGGCAGTACTCCAGTTTTGCCGAGGCACGTGAGGCTATGCAGAAGAATGAGATCTACGGATTCTTCTATATACCCAAGGGCACTCAGGAGAAGGCATCCAGCCAGGAACAGCCCAAGATCTCCATATATACCAATGCCACATACCTGATACCTTCGTCCCTTCTGTACCGTGACATGAAGACCATGGCCACCATGGCGTCGGCGGCGGTAGGGCGTGAGGTGCTGCTGGCCAAAGGCGCAAGCATGGACCAGGCTATGGGATTCCTGCAGCCAATCAAGATGGATATGCGCCCGCTGGGTAACCCGTGGCTCAATTACAACGTCTATCTGAGCAATACCATGCTGCCGGCAGTGCTGGCGCTCATGATACTAATGGTGACCTGTTTCAGCATACATACGGAACTTAAGGACGGTACCTCAAGGGAGTGGCTCTCCATGTCCGGTGACAACATTCTCAAGGCAGTCAGTGCCAAACTGTTCCCGCAGACAATGGTGTTCTCGCTAATGGCTTTAATATATCTTGTGATTCTCTACGGATGGTTGAGTTTTCCGCATCACAACGGTTTCTGGCCTATGTTTGCGGCTGCCGAACTGCTTATTCTGGCATCGCAGGGATTTGCGGTGTTCATGGCATCGGCTATCCCGTCGTTGCGTTGGTCACTCAGCCTGTGCACACTATGGGGTGTGCTATCCATTCCCATCAGCGGATTCTCATTCCCGGTAATGGGTATGCCGGCCCCGTTGCAGGCACTTTCCTATATGTTCCCGCTCCGCTATTATTTCCTGATTTATGTGGATCAGGCTCTAAACGGAATACCGCTTGTCTATTCGGCATGGTACTATGTGGCTATGATGGCATTCATCATCCTGCCGCTTGTGGATATAAGCCTGCTGCGCAAGGCGGCTCATGAATATACATACTTACCTTAATTGAATGATGATATGTGGGTGAAGAATCTGCTTGATGTATGTGGAAAGGAACTCAGGAGAACCTTATCTGATGTAGGTGTTCTGGTGTTCTTTATTATAGTGCCGCTGCTCTATCCGTTGCTTTACGCCTATCTGTACAGCCGTGAGGTGGTCCGCGAGGTGCCGGTTGTGGTGGTGGACGAGTGCCGTAGCGCTACCAGCCGTGAGTTTCTGCGCAAGAGTGACGCCACTGCTGACCTCAAGATAGTGTCATACTGCTCGGATATGGAGGAGGCCCGTAACCTTATGCACCGTCATAAGGCATACGGAGTGATACATGTGCCTGCTGAATTTGAACGCACACTTTCCGAAGGTCGTCAGGCTACAATCAACCTGTACTGCGATATGAGCGGCCTGTTATATTACAAGGCCATGCTGAGCGGATGCACCATTGTATCGCTGGATATGAACCGTGACATCCAGATGCAGCGGCTGTCGGGACTTTCGGATTGGGAGAAGGAGGCCATGACCATGCCTATAGAGAATGAGTATGTGACCATGTTCAATCCCACCAACGGATTCCAGACGTTCCTTATTCCGGCGGTGCTGATACTGGTGCTACAGCAGACTCTGGTGCTTGGCGTGGCCATGCTGGCCGGCACTGAGAACGAGCGCCGCAGGAGTGGAGCCCTTGTGCTGGGGCAGGAGTATGGCAATCCCATTGTTGTCCTGGCAGGTAAAGGACTTGCCTATCTGCTGGTCTATGGCTTTACCGCTACATATGTACTCTGCTTTGTACCTTGGCTGTTCCACATGCCTCAGTTGTGGCAACTGCCTACATTGGTGGCGTTTGTAGTGCCGTTCCTGTTGGCAAGTATATTCTTTGCCATCTGCATATCCTTCTTCGTAAGGGACAGGGAGTCCTGTTTCCTGCTGTTTGTGTTTGTGTCTGTTCCGCTCATATTCATGAGTGGCATATCATGGCCCACATCAAACATGCCGGCATTCTGGAAAGTGTTTGCGCAGTTATTCCCGTCAACACACGGAGTGAACGGTTTTGCCCGCATCAATACGGCTGGTGCATTGCTTCAGGATGTAAGGACTGAGAGCATAACTCTATGGATTCAGAGCGGAGTCTATTTCATGCTCTCCCTGCTCATCTACGAGCGCTTGTACAGGTCGGACAAGATGCCGGGTGCGGAATTTATCCTTAATATCCGTACCCACGTGCGCAAGAACCTCCGTGTGGCTGTACGTGATGTAGAAGAAGTACGTCAGGACTTGAAGGAGAAGGCCGGTAAACTCCGTAACCGTGGAAAACAGGAACCTAATTAGTGAGAGTAGAAAACTTTCCGGTGACCGTTTCGGAATAGGTGACTGATACTGGAATGTGAGGTGCTGCCGCATAGGTCAGTTCGGCAAACAGGCCGTCCTGACCTTTTTGTATTGCCCTGACCTTACGCAGGTTGACGTAATAGGAGCGGTGGCAGCGGACAATGTTGTTTGCCTCGCATATCTGTTCTATGGATCGCATGGAACTGCGCAAAGGAAACCTGACCAGTTTGTCATTGTTCAGATAGCAAATGTTTACGTAGTTGTCGGCGGCCTCAATGTACAATATGGCATTTGCAGTGACTGCCAGTTTGAGTGATTTCTTGTCATCCAGGAAAGGTAGAGTGCTGTCTTCGCGGCCGATTTGCCCGGTTGCGTATTTTTCTATTGTGACCTTATCCTTGGCCAGACGAATGTCCCTGTCCTTGATTTCGGCGAGGAGTGCTATTATGACATATGGGAATACCAGTATAGAGAATGTTATGATGAATAGTTTGGGTAGCAGTTCCATATATAGCATGGTGCGGTTGTCCATCAGCCATACGAACAGTGTGCAGAACATCGCTATAGCCAGACCTTCCAGAAGCTCCCAAATGATGAATCCGGTATAGTTGATCTGATGCTTGCTCCTGACAAGAAGCATTGAGAGACGGCTTATAAGTGTAACTACAATCTCTATTGAAGCCATAATGGCAGCCCTGAATGCCAGTTGGTCTTGGGTTACCTGCATGAACGTGTCCAGATGATATGGCTTGGCTCCGATAAGGAAGAAGAAAGCGTATAACGGAATAAGCAATATGTAAGTTGCCAGGGTATTGCCTTTGAAATATGAGTCTGGAATCTTATGCATTTTTGTAGACTGTTTTGAGCTAAGACTGCAAATATAGGGGTAAAATTCTATCCCACATATAAAGGGACTAATTTTTTTTCATCACAATTCTACCCCTCTATTTTGATTTTAACCCCTAAATATCCGATTTAGTCACTCTGTATGCCCGTATATCCCTTTAATTTTCACCCATCGGACCATGTATGTATCTTTGTGGTGAAAAAATTCTGAGATATTCGGTTTATGAACAAGATATGCGCTTTTGGAGATTCGGTTATGAAGGGTATAGTCGAAGACTGTTCCCGGGTGGCCGGCTCCGTTAAATATATGATAAGCAATCTTAGCTTTGCTGAGATATGCAGCTCCCGTCTGGGACTTGATATAAGGAACTATGCCAGGTTCGGCGGAACCATCAACCAGGGCATGGACCTTGTAGAAAAGCATAAGGATGATGTATCGGATTCACGATACTGCGTAATAGAGTACGGTGGTAATGACTGCTCTTATCACTGGGATGAGATTTCACAGGATCCCGTGTCGGTCCATAACCCTCTTACCATGCTGGGCGATTTCCGCAGGCAGTATTCGGCTATGATTGACGGGATCTGTAAGATCGGTGCCAAACCGGTTCTGCTTTCACTCCCCCTGATTGACAGCGAGCGTTACTTTAAACATATTACCAAGGGCCTGAATCCCGAAAACATCCTTAAATGGCTGGGCGGTGACGTTGATTTTATAGGTCATTGGCACGATATGTACAATATGGCAGTGTGGAAACTGGGTGCAGCCAAGGGAGTTCCCGTGATTGACATCACATCGCCTTTCCTGGTAAGGAAGGATTACCGCGATTATCTGTGCAGTGACGGTATTCATCCCAACGAAGAGGGTCACCGTATCATTGCCGATGCCATTTGTGATTTTGTAAATACAAATAAAAACTTCAGGATATGACTACAATCTGTTCATTTGACTGCAATCAGTCGGCTGTCAAGAGCATTGCCGGCGATGTTAAGCCTATTGCACCGGTTGACGGCAAGTGGGTTGAAGTTTCACCCAGAGTATTCGAGGATCGCGTACGTAACCTTGCTTACGGACTTATGGTCCGTGATTACCGCAGGGATGAGTGTGTTGTATTCAGCGGCTTCACTGACGAGATGAAGCCCTTTATCAAGACAGCATGCCGTCTTGCCCATATAACTCCCAATTTCAACGAGTCGGCCGACGGCCCCAGACTCTCTGTTGACGATGTGGAGTATCTGATGCTCATTGGCGGTACATGGTCACGCAAGTACAAGGCTTCGGTTGACCGCACGATAGCACGTATAATTCTGGGTTGCTGATAATACCAGGCAAATTAAACCTTTATTCATTCAGCGGACGGTAGAAATGCCGTCCGTTTTTTATTTCCGGATGGAAGATTGATATAAAATCACCAAGCAGCATCTCGGGGTGGAATGAACTCAGTTCAAAATAGGGCACCTGATTGACGTCACATACCCATATGTTACGCTCCCGGAATGGTTTGAATGATGCGTATGACTTAAAATCAGATTCAAGCAGACTATATGTGAGAGGTACCGAACTGCTGTTTTTGAGCAGCCATACATCGGCATCCTGAGCCTTCTCATAAACTGTCTCAAATGAGAGCGGAACCGAGCCGCTGTTATCGTTGTCGGCAAACAGATACAGTGCGCCGGCATCGGCTATCATACGTCCTATGGTGCTTCCGCCTCCCGCTACATACCAGGCTGATCCGCTGCGTGTATCCAACATAACACGGGGGCGTGACGCTGTTTTGGACGCAACTTCCTTAAGGCGGTTGTAATCAGTGCTTACCTTACTGTATAAGGAGTCGGCTATGGTGGCGGCACCGAACAGACGGCCGTAGAACCGTATCCATTCGGCACGTGAAAGAGGTGATGTCTCCATGTAATCGGCACATTCCAGCAGGGGTATTCCCAGTTTTTCCAGCTGGCCGTAGCCGGTCTGCTCAAAAGGAGATACCATTATGGCATCGGGATGAAGTTCCATTATCTTCTCAACGGTGGGATACATGCTGTTGCCGCAGTCGGCAATGGTTCCGTCGGCCAGGCGTGCGCGGATAAGGGAGTCCGATATGTACTCGGGCTCGCAAACTCCCGCAATGCAGTCCTCCACTCCCAGTTCGACCATCAGATGTGCCAGACTGTTGGTCATAACAACCACACGCTTGAGCGGAATATGTACAGTATTGACATTGCGGCTGAACCTGTAATCAGTATCTGTAGAATCAGTGAATGTATATGTGTGCAGCAGAGTGCCCTTTTTCCAGGGGTTGGCTATGCGTACGTGATAACTGTGGGCTGTTTCCTGTACCGATATGTGGCTGGCCAGCTCCATTATACCACCGTCAGCATGGAATTTTACGCCTCCGTTGCAGGCGCTCAGTAGTGCCGCGGTTATAAGTATGACTGATGCTTTCCTCATTTGTCTGTTTGGTTGAGACTGTAAATTGCCGATACCTCAGTGGAGAGTTCGCCGGTAGTGGTGTTACAGCCTATCACTCCGTTCTGTATCCTTATGAAATCTATGCCAGCAAGATTGGCCGGCGTGCCGTCAGGGTTGACCGCCCAGTCAATATCGAATGCCGAATTCTCAAGGCTGTTGGGTTTGTTGTCAACGTATCCGTATTCAAACGATGAGAACACATACTGGTTGTTCTCAAAACTTGCATTGTCCGGCAGCAGCGTGGCCGTGAATGACAGGGAATCATTGTCATACCACTGCGGATAATAGGGCTGACTGTGATATATATTTTGAAGTATGCTGCCTGACTTTCCGTCCGATCCCTTCCATGGTGAGTCTCCGCTATCTGCAGTAGGTTTAATATAGCGGATAGTATAGTCCGGAGCGGACCTGCCTTCTCTCTGTTCCGATCCCCAAATCTCATACCAGGCATCATCGGGCTCTCCGTTGCCGTTTGTATCGGCACTTACCCAGACTACTCCGGGCTCGGCATTGCCGTTGTAGGCGTTTCCGTCAATCCTGAAATCAGGTCCTTCCTGATTCTGGACCGTGGCGTTGAATCCGACGGTAATGTATCCGCCAAAGGCTCCCAGAGTTACCATTCCGCCCGATTGCAGGGCCTTGAGGCACTTGGCTGCCATGCTTGCAGCATCATCGCCCGGCTCATATTTGGGCAGCAGGTTTACGAACTGTCCGGGGGCCGGCAGATACTCGAATACGCGGTCAATGTCTCCTATTATCTCCGGCTCGCCCTGATACCGGGTCAATGATACGGTTTCATCGCAGAATACAACCGTGTTGGGGTTTATGCCTATACCCGGTACGCGGTACAGCAGGCGGCCTTCAGGGCTAAAGCATAGTAGTGAACCCGGTGTTACGTAATCCATTGCGTCGCATACATATACCTTGTGTGAGGTAGGCTCCACCGTTATTGAGTAGGGGCATTCCACGCGGGTGCCGTCGGTTATGAAATCGGAGTCTGTGACCTGCCCGGTTGCCAGATCCAGTATCTGTATTGTGCCTCCCGCTCCGTAACCATAGAACCAGGCCTTACTGTCAACTATGTCCATGCTCAGGATGGGGATGTCAAATGTAGCCGTAACCTGATCTGTCTGCGTGTCGATGCGGTGCAGGCGGCTGTCATAATCCATTGTGCCGTAATCGAATATGCCTCGGGATACCACGTAAACATTGTTTCCGTCGGCGTAAATGGAACCCGGGTTCTCACGCACGGTTATGCGCCTGGTCTCGGTAAAGGTGCTTATGTCTATTACAGAGACCGTGTTGTCGGGATTCTGAGTATCCAGACCGCCGGAGTTTGAAACATACAGTTTGCCGTTTGCACAGCAAATTCCGTCGGGATTCCGGCCTACTGTGACAGTGGCATCGGCCTGCATGGTAAGGGTGTCAATGCGGGTCACGGTGCCGTCAAAGCAGCATACGTAGACAAAGCCTCTGTTTGCGGTGAGACGGCGGGGTTGTGATGCCACACCGCCCCGTTGCAGTGGAATCTGGCTGACGGAACGGCATGTTGCTGCATCCAGTATCTCAATCGTACTTGATTCCGATACCGCTATATAGAGACGGCTTCCATATAGGAGCATATCATTTGCCGTATCTCCTATGCGGCGGCCGTTCACTTTCTCAAAACAATCAAATGAACGGCCTGTAGATGAATTCCATGAATCAGGTTGTCCAGTCCCGAAATCTATCCATGCCAGGGTGCTGTTGTTCTGGTTGAAAAGGCCCTCGCTAAGGACATAGACTCCTGTATGGCCGGCATCAGCTATCACCTGGTTCTGCTCAAGCAATACGGGCTCCGGGTCACACGCCAGTGTGATCAGAATTAGAGGCAGTAATATTGTCTGGTACTTTCTCATATTGTTATCAATACAGAAAAACGGACCTGAATGCCGGGCATAGGGTAGTTACGTACCAGTTCATACCGGTTATTTGTAAGGTTTATGAATTCGGCTTTCAGGGTCTCTTCAAACATATTTGATGTGAATGTTTTCCAGATGGAACATCCTATCTCGTAATAAGACGGCATGAGGTATTCTGGACCGTTGTAGCCGTTGCAGAAATAATCTCCGCTGTAAAGCAGGTTGAGGCTGGCGTTAACGTATGGAGTCTCTATCCAGGCTATGGCAGATGCGGAGTGCCTGGGGGTATAAGGAAGCTGGTGGTTCCATGTGGAGCTGTTGCTGTCTGATTTGTCCATGGAGCGCTGGTATGTGTATGAAACCATCACGGAGGGTCGTACCAAGCCCTGCAGTGAGTGAAGTTCAAGGCCGGTCTCCAGTCCGTGGGTGGTTACCAGTCCTATGTTTTTCATCATCCATACCGCGGTGTTCTTGCCGGGTACTGCCATGATGCGGTCCTTTACGTTGCTGTTGTAGGCATCGGCATAAATGGAGTAACGTATGCCTGCGGCCTCGTTTTCAATTACTATTCCGGCCGATGTCACCGATGCCCGTTCGGGACGGAGGTCGCGTCGGCCTATCTGCTCAAAGTAGAGGTCGTTGAAGGTGGGCAGGCGCAGCGTGTTACTGTAAGATGCCCTCAGGTGGAGTCCTGCGGCGGGCCATACTGTCCAGTTGAGGCCTGCTGTGGGTGAGAGGTGGTTGTAACTCTCGGCTGCCTGGCGCAGGATTGTTTTTTCTTTTGTTATTACGTGATTGAGCCGGCCGGTAACGGTAATCCGTTCGGATGCGTATTTGATGGCGGCGGTGCTGTTAATGGTGTATCGGGTGGGGCGGGCCTGATGGGCTCCGTTGCCGTCAAGACCAGACAGGCGGCCGTCCACGCCTGCTGATGCCGACAGGCAGTCTGCTATGCGATACAGTGCAACGCCCGACAGATACCCCTCCTGCTCGGTATAGCGGTTATCGGTCCTGCCCCGAGTGTTGCTCACTTTGGGGTCTAGGTAGCGGGTGTATGTTATGCCGTACTTGGCATTGAAACGCAGGGTCAGCCGCTGGCTGACGAAGGTTGTAAGTGTGGATTGCACAAACCCGTTGCGGTTCCAGAGGCGCTCACGGGCGGCATTCTCATTGTAAAGGATGTTGGCCGGCAGTCCCTGCTCTGACTGGAACCAGTATGCGCGGGTTGTCAGCCGGGAGTTGTCGCCAAGGTTGCTGTGCAGAGCCCCTTCTATGCGCAGGCGCTGCACATCGGAGTTGTCACGGCGCATCTCCATGGAGCTTGCTCCATTGTCCTGTATGTAGGGGTAGTTTCCCTTTGTGTTGAGCCATTCGGCCTGCAGTGATACGGTGTTGTTTTGACCGGCTTTGAATGTGCTCTCTGCCTGGGCCGACAGGGTGTTGAAACTTCCGTATTTGAGTTGTGCGCTGTTGCGCGATTTGCCCTCTTCAAGTTGTGGCAGACCGGTGTTTATGCTTATTACTGCGGCTTGTGTGGCAAGCGATGCCGGTTGCAGCAGGTCATTGTCGGGACCGCTTACCATACGCACGGATTCTGCCTGTGATGCGGAGAACTTGCCCAGGTCTATCTGTCCGGTCTGGTTATCGGTAATGATTATGCCGTCGTAGGCAACGGCGGTGTGCGATGCTCCCAGTCCTCTTACCGAAACGGTCTTGAGACCACCCACGCCTCCGTAATCCTTTACGGTGGCGCCGCTCATGTATTTGATTACGTCCGATACCTGCAGCGTGCCGGTGGCCTGCATCAGTCGGGCATCGGCCCTTTTTGAAACAGATACCGCACCCGGGCTGTTTGTGCGGTCACTTGTTACGGTTACCTGCGGAATGTCTTTTGTACGCATGGTGTCAGATAAAACCTGACCCTGTGTCTCCAAGTGGAAACACAGGGTACAGATTGCTATCAAACAATATTTTACGTCAAAAGACATCTTACATGATTACTCGGTTACAGTGAGCTGGTCCAGGCAGAAATAGGCAGGAGTGTTCATGCCATAATTGCCATTGTCAGTTGATGAGAGCGCAAACTGTATCCTGGTTACCTTACCCAGTTTGCTCAGGTCAACTTTCTGCCATGTGTTTACGACATTCTGACCGTCTGCCAGTATAAATTCAACCTTTCCTGTCTCTGTGGTACCGTTATAACCGGTTATGGTAAGAGTAAACTGGTCTGTTTCGGTCCACTGCTTGACCATTGGGACATCTCCGCCGTCATTATGGTTCTTTATGGCATGAAATGCATACGTGCTGTTGGTTACATAGCATTGCTTGGCATTATAGGCGTTGCCGTCCTTGAATGATATCTCTGCGGCCAGACCGCCGTATGCAATGCCGCCGGTGTTGGCGGTAAAGTAAGCATTGGTCTTTACACCCTTACCTGTGATGGCCGACAGGTTGGAGTAACCGGGAGTGGTCACATCAGTTGAGTTTGTGTAGGTGAAACCCTCACCCATGCCCCAGTCTCCGAATGAGTGTGTCAGGACAAAATTGTCAATTGTTATGTCCTGTCTGAAATAGTACCCTGAAGCGACGGACCTGTCTGTGCCAAGATATAAGGAATCCGGCTTGCTCAGGCTGATGGAAAGGGTGTATGACTTTACATCATCGTCATCCTTGTCGCAGGAAGTGAACACAAAGCCCATAGTGAGGGCAATCAAAGCAAATGATAAAACTTTTTTCATTGTAGTTATTGTTAATAAGTTACTGAGTCCCGGCAGTTTTATAACGTGTCTTGCAGGTCTTCTGACTTACCCCGGTATGTCCGCCTTCCCGGCTTTGCAGCCAGTGGCACTTGTGGTGATGGACATCCCTTTTTGAGGGCTTACAGCAGCGGGTCTGTTCAGGACTTACACCTGATTCCCTTTTGATCCTTTACCCTGAAAGGGTATCGGAACAAGACGTTGCAAAATTATCAATAATCAATTATCAAATATCAATTCCCAACGATTATTTTTGCATTGTAAAAATTATATCATGTCAGAAGAAGCGAATCTGGTGAAGGACCTGGCGCTGATACTTATATCCGCCGGAGTATTTACAATAATATCAAAAGCCCTCAAACAACCCCTGATATTGGGTTACATAGTGGCCGGTTTCCTGGTCGGACCTCATATGGGCCTGTTTCCTACTGTTACCAGCACAGTACAGGTAAAGGAGTGGTCCGATATAGGTATCATATTCCTTCTGTTTGCATTGGGTCTGGAGTTCAGTTTCAAGAAACTCATCAAGGTGGGCAGCAGTGCCCTGATTACGGCTATGACCCAATGTCTGGGTATGTTCATATTGGGGTTCCTGGTGGGCGAGGCCATAGGCTGGAGTAATATGGAATCCATATTCCTGGGCGGAATGCTGTCTATGTCATCCACTACAATCATTATAAAGGCGTACGATGACCTGGGATACAAGGACCGTCCGTTTGCACCGCTGGTTTTCGGGGCGCTGGTGTTTGAGGACCTCATTGCCGTGGTGCTGATGGTACTGCTCTCCACGATGGCGGTGTCCAACAAATTCGCAGGCGGGGAGATGCTTATAGGCCTGGCCAAGCTTGTTTTCTTCCTTATCTTATGGTTCCTGGTGGGTATCTATATGATACCTACCATACTTAAGAAGGCGCATAAATACCTTAATGACGAGATTCTGCTGCTGGTCAGCCTGGGTCTATGCTTTGTTATGGTGTCACTGGCCAGCCTGGCTGGATTCTCCGAGGCTCTGGGCGCATTCGTGATGGGTTCAATCCTGGCCGAGACCTTGGAGAGCGAGCATATCATGGACCTGACCAAGGGCATCAAGGACCTGTTCGGTGCCATATTCTTTGTATCGGTTGGTATGATGGTTGATCCGCACGTGATTGCCGAGCACTGGGGGACCATACTGGTGCTGACCATAACCGTAATGGCAGGAATACTGTTTTTCTCAACTTCGGGTGCAGTGCTTGCAGGCCAGGGATTGGAAAACGCGGTACACGCCGGATTCAGCCTTGCGCAGTTGGGTGAGTTCTCGTTCATCATTGCCGGTCTTGGCGTATCACTTGGCGTGATGCGTGATTTCATCTATCCGGTCATCATAACGGTATCGGTCATTACCACGTTTACCACACCTTATATGATAAAAGCAGGCACTCCTGCTTATCTGTACCTTATTAAAAAACTGCCGGCGCAGTTTGTCAACAGGATCAATGCATTCTCAACCCAGGAACGTCAGAATTCGGCAGCTGCCCAGAATGAGTGGAAACGGCTTATCAAAGAGGTTGCACTAAGGGTGCTTCTGTACAGTGTTATCCTTATAGCAATAGATTTGGGCTCCCATCTGTTTCTGGACAAATACATAATTAGCCGGTTGGACAGTCTGACTTCGATTGTGCGCAATCTGATAAGTGTAGTAGTGACACTTGCGGTAATGTCTCCGTTCCTGGTGGGTATTGCTATTTCCGGCAAGGATATAAACAGTTCTTCCATCAAACTGATAAAGGCCAAGCAATCCAATGTATGGCCGGTAATATCGCTTGTCCTGCTTCGTAACCTGATTGCTATGGGGTTTGTAGTCAGTGTCATAGCCAGTCATTTCAATCTGGCGTTCTGGACCATTCTGCTGATAATAGTGTCGGGAGTGGCATTCTTCCTGATAGGACGCCGTTCCATAAGCAAGTTTACCGTCGTGGAAGACCGTTTTATGGCCAACCTTAATGAGAAGGAGCAGCAGCAGCGCCGCATGACTCCGGTAACATCGTCGGTAAGCGACAAGATGTCGCGCTATAACGTAAAGACCGATATGATAACCATATCGGCCGATTCGCTCTACGCCGGCAAGATGCTCAAGGACCTGCCGTTCCGCCACAAATCAGGCGTGAATATAGTCAAGATAATCCGTGGAAGTCGCAGCATAATGATTCCCAAAGGCGAGGAGATGGTTTTCCCGTTTGACAAACTGATAGCGGTGGGTACCAAGGAACAACTCTCCGAATTCCGCAAGGATATGACAGAGAGTGTATATGTACCCGATGAGAAGGATACCGATACCCTTGCTCCGCGCGCATTCCAGCTTGAAAGCATAACCCTCAAGGAAGACTCATGGCTAACCGGCAAGACACTTCGTGAGACCGATATGCGCTCTTACGGCTGCATGGTGATCAGCGTTGTAAGCGACGGTCAGGTAACCACCAACCCCAAGCCGGACTATCGCTTCAAAGAGGGCGATATAGTCTGGCTGGCAGGCGAGAAATCGGCCTGTGAGTGGTGGGATTAGCAATAAATAACCATAGCCAAAGTAATGAAATGACGGGAGACCGTCATTTCATTTTTATCCAGGCACCCAGGTCCTTCCAGCTGGGTTTCTTGCCATGCATGAATACGCCTACGCGGAAAATGCGGGCGGCGACCCATGTCATCAGGATGAATGAGATGTAGAGTACCACGAGTGATACTGCAACCTGCCATGTGGGAATGCCGAAAGGTATGCGGGCCATCATCACAATAGGAGATGTGAACGGAATCATGGAGCACCAGAACACCAGGCTGGAGTTGGGATCGTTCATTACGCTCATCATCACCATAATGGCTATTATAACCGGCATCATGATTATTCCGTTGAACTGGGCTGCGTCCTGAGGAGTGTCAACAGCCGATCCGATGGCTGCGTACATGGATGCGTAGAACAGGAATCCGCCTACGATATAGAGCAGCAGTTCCAGGAACAGACCAGCCAGATATGATACGTCGGTAAACTTGCCTACCATGCTCAAGACCTCGGGATCGGGAACATTCTGAGCGGCAGCCAGTGCGGCCTCAACGTCTGTACCTCCCATAATCAGAGGCATCACGAATGCACTTGCGCCGATTATGAGCACTGCCCAGATAACAATCTGGAGGGCGGCTACTACGGCTATACCCAGGATCTTACCCATCATGAGCTCGAACGGGGTGCATGATGTAACCATGACGTCAAGCACGCGGGTCTGCTTCTCGTCAATCACTGACTGCAGGACCTGCTGTCCGTAAACAATCAGGATAAAGTAGAGCAGCATACCCAGGATAAGACCCATCAGCCACGATGCGGTGGTGGATGTCTTCTCCATATTCTCATCATCCTCCTGCTCGTTGTTCTTAAGTGTCTGCAGGCTGTTTACGCGGACATTGGCATCGGCCAGGATCTGGTCCATGTTCTCCAGATTGTAACGTTTTAGACGCTCTGTGCGCAGAATTCCCTGAATCTGACTCTGGATATTCTCCTCGACGCTCATTGATGATGCGTCATTGAGCACCAGCTGGAGGTTCTGGGGATTGTCAAGGATGTCGCTTCCGATAACCAGTATTCCGTATTCTGACTTATGCTGCATACGTGCCTTGCCCAGAGTCTCGCCTGGAGCCAGAAGGTTGAATGATACCGTCTTGCCGGATGTGAGCTGCTTGCCTACAAACTGCTCGGGAGAGTTGTCGATAACCACCACGTTCTTGGTGTCCGAGTTGCCCTTGAGCATCATGACACTGGGCAGGACCATCATGGCAATCATGAACAGCGGTGTAAGCAGTGTACTGATAATGAATGATTTTTTGCGGACGCGCTCTGTAAATTCGCGTTCAACTATAAGACCTATCTTATTCATAGTTTTTGCTGTTTAAAGTGTACCGTTCACGGCACGGATGAATATATCGTTCATACTTGGAATGATCTCCTGGAAAGAGCGCAGGTTAACGCTTTCATTGAGTGTGCCGATGACCGCACGCACATCGTCGTCGGACGGGATGTGGATCTTTTGCTGCGTGTAGCCTCCTATCACTCCCTCGGAGTCCCCTATCAGGTCGGCCTTGCCGTCTATTGCAGCGCTGAACTGCTCCGGAGTTCCGTTGTAAAGCACCTGGAAAGTGTTACCGCCTGCCTTGCGGCGTATCTCCTCGACCGATCCGGACAGTATGTTGTGCGATTTGTTGATGAGCGTTATGTCATCACAAATCTCCTCGACCGATTCCATGTTGTGGGTTGAGAATATCACTGTGGCACCGCGGTCACGCAGCCCCAGTATCTCATCCTTGAGCAGGTTCTGGTTGATTGGGTCAAAGCCGGAGAAAGGCTCGTCAAATATGAGCAGCTTGGGCTCATGGACCACAGTGGCAATGAACTGGACCTTCTGTGCCATACCTTTTGAGAGGTCTTCAACTTTCTTGTCCCACCACTCGCTCAGACCCAGGCGCTCAAACCACTCCTTGAGCTTGCGGGTGGCCTGCATACGGCCCATGCCGCGCATACGGGCAAAGAAGACGGCCTGTTCGCCCACTTTCATCTTCTTGTACAGGCCTCGTTCCTCGGGCATATAGCCAATCTGGTATATGTCATCGGCGGTTATCTCATGGCCTTCAAACCAGACTTTACCGCAGTCCGGAATAGTCATGTGATTGACCACACGTATGAGCGTGGTCTTACCGGCTCCGTTGGGGCCGAGCAAACCGTAGATGGAGCCGCGAGGGACCTCCATCGATACATCGTCAAGAGCCTTGTGTCCGGTATATGTCTTGGACACGTGCTCGATCTTAAGAATTGAATCCATTTTTTTTTTTACGTTTGCCTTGGCGTTTGCTTTGGCTTCAATCCGATGCATGGTATAGCCAATGCCAACGCCAATGCTAAAGTTACTTGAAAATACTATTGAAAATAATCTCTGCTATCATATGTTGTCCCTCCTCATTGGGATGGATGGTGTCGGGGAAATACTGACGCTTGCCTTGCATGGGGGTGTTGAGGTCAACAAGGGGAATGTTCTCCTCGCGGGCTACCTCTTTTATGTAGGGAATGACTCCGTTATATATGACGCTGTCGTTAATGCTCCAGGCGTGGCCGTATGCGGGAACCGGCAGACAGAGCCATATCTCGGGCTTGGCAGGCAGGGCGCGGAATGACTCAATCAGTGTCTTGAGGTCTTTCTTGAAGTGCTCCTGCTCTTTCCAGTTGTAGGGCTTGCTGTCATTGGTGCCAAGCTTAATGGTAACAATCTGCGGATTGAAGGCCAGTGCATCCTTATAGGCCTGCTCATTCATATATGGCATGTCGGTGCCCGTCATTGCGGTGGTTCCGCTCACTCCAAAGTTGCGTACATCATACTTTTCGCCCAACATGGCGCTCAGAAGGCCGGGATAGGTGTCATGCTCACGGTCTTTGATTCCGTGGCCGTATGTGATGCTGTCGCCTACACAGGCTACGCGTACCGGTTCTTTCTGGCAGGAGGATAATGTCAGCGCGATGACTGACATCATAATGAGAATGTTTTTTTTCATATCGTATCTTTTTGGTTTATCTGACATCTGATGCTCTCTGTGTGAATGGTCTCAAACAGAAGTTGAATGAATTTTTCATCAAGTCCCAATTGCTTTCCTTTCTCTGTCAATATGCTTGAGATAGCACTGTAACGTTCGGGCTGCAGGACGGCAAGGTTGTGAAGGTTCTTGTAATCACCGATATCTCCCGTTATGACAAACCTTTGTGCCAGTTCCTGAATGATCCTGATGTCAATGTCCTGCAACTTTGAACGGTATGGTTCCAGATAAGCGGTATCTGAAGGTTCCGGATTGCGGTGATATACAAGTCTTCCTGTCATATCGCGGAACTGCCCGGGAGTTAACTGCTGTCTCTTGTCGCTCAAGGCCTGGTCCGGATTCGGATGAACCTCAACGAACAAGCCGTCCGCCTGCATGTCAAGTGCCATCTGGGCAAGATAGGGAACAAGTTCCCGGCGTCCAGCCATATGACTCGGGTCACAGATAACCGGCAATCCGGGTAACCTGCGCCTCAACTCTATCGGAATCTGCCATTCGGGCGAATAACGGTATATCCTCTCATAGTAAGAGCTGAATCCCCGGTGAATGGCAGCCATATGTGTGATTCCTGCGCCGTCAAGCCGTTCAAAAGCCCCTATCCATAGGTCCAGTTCTGCGTTGATGGGATTCTTGACAAGCACCGGGATGTCAGTCCCTTTCAATGCGTCAGCGACTTCCTGGACGGCAAATGGACTGGTAGTTGTGCGAGCGCCTATCCATAAGATGTCTATTCCAGCCTTGAGTGCCGATTCAACATGACGCACATTCGCTACTTCTACGGCTATGGCCATGCCGGTCTCCTCACGGACATCTTTGAGCCATTGCAGCGCAATGTCTCCGGCACCTTCAAAGTTGCCGGGACGGGTGCGAGGTTTCCATACTCCCGCGCGGAACACCTTTATACCCTGCGATTTGAGGGCCATGGCACATTCCATTACCTGTTCGGGTGATTCGGCACTGCACGGGCCTGCTATAATAGGGCATTTGCCGGAATCAGCTCCAAGCAGATCTATTTTCTTTAAGTCAATCATTTCCGGTCAGTATTTTTCCGTCTTTCATAAGTAAATGTCCTTCATCAACCATATATCTGAGGACAGCATCAGTCTTAGTCCGGTCGTAAGGGAGCGAGTAAACCTTTTGCGGATTGTCCGGAAAAGAGTGGAAGGTATCCAGTATGGCGTTCATTATGACTTCCCTCTCGCCGCGGGTCAACTGGTTTCCCACTTTTTCCTGACACAGGTCGCAGGACATGCAAGGCTTGTCCTGATGCTCGCCGAAGTATCTGAGAAGCATGGCACTGCGGCATCCTGTCTCACGTGTCACATACTCCATCATTGCACCAATACGCTCCTTGAACTCCTCTTTACGCAACCTGTAAACCTCCGGATCGAAATTAAGCATATCCGTGTCTACACGTGCTTTTGTCCAAGTGATTATCGGTGTACGCCTTTCTGGGACATATCTGACAACACCCTGGCTCTGAAGATTCATCAGAGTCATATACAGAGTCTTTTTGTCAATTCCGGCCCGTGAACAGATCAACTGCTCATCAATATATGCATAATCGGTGAAAATACCGCTGTAAAGGCGGAGTATTATGTTCATTACATCTTCTGTGGTCTTGTCCTGATGCAGGCGATACAGGTCGTCCCGTCCGGCCGTGAACAGCAGACGGGCGGAATAATCCATTTCATCGACATACTCTATGTAGCCCATTCGGGTCAGTATGCGCAATGCACTGTCAGCAGGTAAGACAGGAAGAGAGAAATGCTGGCAGAATTCTCCAAGTGAAAAAGGATATGTGCAACCCTGGCCGTCACCAACTGCCATTTCATAGTAGAAACTCAGTTTTTCGTAAACGTCACAGATGAACTCCTCCTTCGGAAAAGAGTCTGTCAGACGCTTGCTGACAGTGCGCTTGTCGCCGGGAGAGTGCAGAAGGACCGCATAGGACCGCAATCCGTCACGTCCAGCCCGTCCAGCCTCCTGGAAATATGCTTCAATCGAACTGGGGATATCCATGTGCACTACCGTGCGGACATCGGGCTTGTCAATACCCATTCCGAATGCGTTGGTGGCCACCACAACGCGGTATATCCCTTCGGTCCATGCCCTTTGGCGCTCATCCTTGACTGTCGGCTCCAATCCTGCATGATAGAAAGTGGCCGGAATGCCCTCTTTGTTGAGAAAATCCGATATCTCCTTTGTTTCGGCACGATTGCGGACGTAGACAATGCCAGTTCCGGGGACACTGTTTAGTATATGCTTGAGTTCCAGCAATTTGTTCTCTGTCTTGCGAACCACGTACGACAGGTTTTCACGGAAGAAACTCATGCGGATTACATTTTTCTCCCTGAAGCCGAGTTTCTCCTGTATGTCATCAGTGACCTGAGGCGTGGCTGTGGCGGTCAGGGCAAGTACCGGGACATCGGGCAACTCTTTCCTGATATCGGCAATAGTCAGGTATGAAGGGCGGAAATCATATCCCCATTGTGATATGCAGTGTGACTCATCGACCGTAAGCAGACAGATCTTAATATGACGCAGCTTGGTGCGGAACAGTTGGGAAGAGAGCCGTTCGGGCGACACGTAAAGGAACTTGTATCCTCCGAATATGCAGTTCTCCATAACCGTTATTATCTCCTCTCGTTTCATCCCTGTATGAATGGCTGCAGCCTTTATGCCGTGTTCGCGAAGGTTGCGCACCTGGTCTTTCATGAGGGCGATAAGCGGAGTTATGACAAGACATACGCCGTCCATGGCTAAGGCCGGAACCTGGAATGTGATGCTCTTGCCGCCTCCTGTCGGCATGAGTCCCAATGTGTCACGACCACTACCGATACTCCCGATAATCTGTTCCTGAATGCCACGGAAACTGTCGTAACCCCAGTATTGCTTGAGTATCTCCAGGTAGGTCATAAATCCCGTTCAGGCTTTGGTATCGGGTGTGTTGGGCTTGATACTCTCAATCTGCAGCAAAACCTCTCCCTGTTTGAAACTGTTCTCCTCTATTGTGTAACAGATATCAAAGGAGCGTTTTGTCTTGATGTAGTTCACGTATGAACTCTGCCCGAATGCTATACCGTTGAGCGGATGCCCGCTCTTGCTGTCTATTAGTTCCAGTTTGATATGCTCGTGACCACGTCCGACAACTTTGCTGGTGCCGTAGTCATAGACATTGCGGGTGCGGAAAACGGGTTTTGTGTTGTCCGGTCCGAAAGGTTGGAATTTCTTGAGATCGCGGAAAAACCTTGGGGTTATATCCTTGAAGTCTATGTCTGCATCAATATCTATTGACGCCTCAATCTGGTCGGGCTCGATGTGCTGAGAAACGTATTCCTCAAACCGGCGCTTGAATTCCTCAACGTTTTCCACCCTTAGTGACAGGCCTGCGGCATAGGTGTGACCTCCGAAATTCTCAAGCAGGTCCTTGCAACTCTCAATTGCCTTATAGACATCAAACCCTGAAACAGATCTGGCCGAACCTGTGGCCAGATTCCCTGTCTTGGTAAGCACGACTGCCGGTTTGTAGAACACTTCGGTCAGGCGTGAAGCCACGATGCCTATCACGCCGCGTTTCCAGTTTTCGTTGTAGAGAACGATGGCATGACGGTTCTCGCCATCCTCAAGGTTGGTGACAATTTCATTGGCCTCCTCGGTCATCTCCTTGTCATCTTTCTTGCGGTCATCGTTTTCCTTGTCTATGTTTTCGGCCAACTCAAGTGCGCGTCCGAAATCTTTTTCTACCATCAGGTCAACGGCTTTCTTGCCGCTGCTCATGCGTCCGGCGGCATTGAGCCTTGGACCTATCTTGAACACGATGTCATTTATGGTCAGGTTCTTGTCAGAAAGCTTACAAACCTGTATTATCGCTTTAAGTCCGGTACATGGGCTGCTGTTTAACTGTTCAAGACCGTAATGCGTGAGCACGCGGTTTTCACCCATAATGGGCACTATGTCCGATGCGGTACTCACGGCCACCAGGTCCAGGCTGGGCAGAAGTTCGCTGAACGGAATGCCGTTGTCAAGCGCATATGCCTGCATCAGCTTGAAACCCACACCGCATCCCGAAAGATGTTTGAATGGGTAGGTGGAGTCAAAGCGTTTGGCGTTCAGTATGGCTACTGCAGGAGGCAGTTCGTCATCTGGAACGTGGTGGTCACACACAATGAAGTCTATGCCTTTCTGTTTGGCATAGGCTATCTCCTGGATTGCCTTGATGCCGCAGTCCAGCACAATGACAAGCTTTACGCCTGTCTCATAGGCGTAATCCACACCTTGCTCAGACACTCCGTAACCTTCGTTATAGCGGTCAGGAATGTAGTAGTCAAGGTTGTCATAATCCCTTTTGAGGAAATTATAGACCAACGCTACGGCTGTGGTGCCGTCAACGTCATAATCACCGTAAACCAGAATGCGCTCGCCGCGCTCTATGGCGCTGTTGATACGGGCTACCGCCTTGTCCATGTCGTCCATGAGCCAAGGGTCTAGTAACTCGTTCAGTTGCGGGTTAAAGAATTTCTGTACTTCGGTCTTGGTTTTTATACCCCTTTGTATCAGTAGTTTACAGAGTATGGGACTAATCCCGACAGCCTTGGAAAGCTCATTGGCTGCCTCTGTCATCTCCTGGGTGGGGGGCTCGTAGTTCCATCTGAAGTTCATTATTTATGTTATTTTTTATTTTATTCATATTGAGTGTGTTATGTGTCCTGCCACTTCTTGGATCGTGTTTTTTTTGACGATTCAGGGCGCAAGACCGGTTTGTTCCAAACTGCAAATGTATAAAAACCGCTTATGTTTTTCAAGTGAAACTAATAGTTATTAGTTAGTATTTTATTTTATAAACAAAAAAAAGCAGGAGCATTTCCTTGACGCCCCTGCCCTTATTGTTGTGCTTGTAAGTAAAACGGATGCTTACTTTATGCCCAGTTTCTTCTTTATGTCCTTGGGCAGGGCATCCTTGTGGACCAGGATGTTCATGGTCTTGTATGCCACGTAAGCATCGCTGGCGTACCATATGCCGTTGTTGCCGGCGGTGGTGTTCCATGAGTTCTTGACCATGAAATACTCCTTGCCGTTCTGGTCTTTGGCTATACCGAATATCTGCATGCCGTGGTCATCGGTAGTCTCCCAGTTGTCATATGCCTCCTGGCGCATCTCCTGGGTTATTGTCATCTCCTCACCGGGCTCACGCAGAATCTTGTTCTCCTTGTCCTCCTCGGACGGAATTACGCAGACGGCTGGCTTGGAACGCAGGAATCCGGTCTCGGAAACATCGGCACCCCATGCAAACGTGTAACCGGTCTTGATTGCGTTGTGCATAACGGCCATGAACTCGTCAAGCGGCAGGTTGTAGGAGAGTCCCCAGCGCCAGTTGTCCTGAATCTCTATGACAAACTGCTCATAGAAAGGATGATGGGTGTATGATGTCAATGATACGTAGTCATCCATGTTAAGACCAAGTGACTGGGCGTATGACTGCGGCGTGTATTCCTTGCCGTTGTAAGTAAACTTCTCGGGACATTCACCGATGTAGGCATCGTAGATTCCGGAGAAACCTTTCTGCCAGACATCACTCAGTTTCTTGAGATTGCCCTTGGCAAGTGCATCTACATACGCTTTGGCCACAGCTGTCAACTCTGTGTGGTTGATGCGGTCGCTCTTGTACATGATGCCGGGCATAACCTCCTGAGGTACCATTCCGTAATTCTTCCAGCAATATACTACATCATAGAAACTTCCGCCCTGTGCAAATTCAATATCGCCGTGCAGACGTACTGCAGCCTTGGCGCGGTCCTCCATGGTCTTGTGTACCACAAACATCTCGGCCAGGTCATGCTCGCCCTTGCCCAGACGGAGCAGCTCTGACTCAAAGAAACCTATCGATGAGAACGACCAGCAGGTGCCGGAATTGGCCTGGTCCTTTACGGATGTGATGCCAAGCGAATCAACTGTTGTGAATACGTACCCTTTCTTTTCATTCTGGGCTGTAACACCTGCGCATAATATTGCGGACAACGTGATGATGAATATCTTTTTCATACTTATAAATAATGATTTTAGCTTTAGTGACCCCAAATTTATTCTTTTTGCTCCATTCGGCAAAGTGGAAAGGCCGAAAAACGCTATATTCGCGGAATAATTCAAGAGCAGATGCTATATACTTCATACAGTGACAGAGATATTCTGACAAGTAACGGCAAGTGGATAAAAGACGATGCTACGGATTGTGCCGAATCTTTTGCCATTCTGTCCCTTACCGATACGCTGATGCCGTTTGACAGACAGTTGGACCTGCTTCTGGACAATCTCCGTAAGGTGATAGAGGAGGGCGGAACTCCGGTCCTGATGCGTTTCTTCCTGAGTGATCCCGCCAATCAGACGGAGTCGCTTAGAGAACGTCTTGTCTTCGATTGTCCGGTGTCCATTATCGGCCAGGCTCCGCTCAACGGCACCAAGATTGCCGCGATGGTGTGGTGCAGAGAGTCTGCGGCAATCTGCCGTATAGGGGAAAGGATGCACAAGGTTACTGAAAGAGGCATTGACGAGTATTGGTATACGGGTGGTCTGTCCGCATCCGACGGTTCTTACAACCAGACAGTAGGTCTGCTTGATGAACTGAGTGCCGGTCTTGAGGCTCAGGGGTTGACGCTAGAATCCGACTGTATGCGCACCTGGCTCTTTGTCCAGAACATTGATGTCAATTACAAGGGTGTGGTCGATGGCCGCAATACGGTATTTGACCGTCACGGACTCACTCCCGATACGCACTTCATTGCCAGCACCGGCATTGAGGGACGTACAGTAGACTGCAGGAATAAGGTAATGCTTGATGCCGTGGCTGTCAAGGGTTCCGGTGTGGCGGTAAAATATCTTCACGGTGACAGCCACCTGAACCGTACGTCGGAGTATGGAGTAAGGTTTGAACGCGGAACTGTGGTTGAGTATCCGGACCGTAGGCACGTATATATCTCAGGTACCGCAAGTATCGACAATAAAGGCAAGATTCTCTATGAGGGAGATATCGTGAGCCAGACCAACCGCATGATCGAGAATGTGGAGGTGTTGCTTGCAGAGGCAGGATGCGGATTCTCCCAGGTAGGCGCAATGACAGTCTATCTGAGGGATATTGCGGATTATTCGGCAGTTAAGAAAATATTTGACACCCGTTTCCCCGATTGCCCCCGCGTAATAGTGCAGGCTCCGGTCTGCCGTCCGGGCTGGCTGGTGGAGATGGAGTGCATAGCGATATACTGATATTATGCAGGATAAAGGCCCATCGGTACTGCTCATTTACACCGGCGGAACCATCGGAATGAAAGAGGATGGCCGCGGTGCCCTTACTCCGTTTGACTTTGACGGACTGATGGAGTTTGTGCCCGAACTGGGCAGGTTCACCTGCAGGATTGACCATTATTCGTTCTCGCCCCTGATTGACTCATCGGACGTGGAGCCGTCACTGTGGGCGCGCCTGGCAGAGATAATCCGTGACCGCTATGATGATTATGACGGATTCGTGATCCTGCACGGAACCGATACTATGGCATATTCTGCATCGGCCCTGAGTTTTATGCTGGAGAACCTCTCCAAACCTGTAATCTTTACCGGAAGCCAGCTGCCTGTGGGCCGCCCGCGCACTGACGGCAAGGAGAACCTGATTTCATCGGTCGAGATTGCCGTGGCCAAGAACCCTGACGGTAGCGCCGTAGTCCCGGAGGTGTGCATCTTCTTTAACTCACAGCTGCTGCGCGGCAACCGCAGCACCAAGGCCGATTCAACATCGTTCCACGCATTCCGCTCGCCAAATTATCCTCCGTTGGCTACTGCCGGAATAGATATCCTATACAATGACAAGCATATCATGCGGCCTTCATCGGCGGCGTTCAGCATAAATACCTCTCTTGATACTCGCGTGTCAATTCTTAAGGTGCATCCGGGAATCACTCCGCAGGTGGTGCGTGACATTCTTTTGGGTTCCGATACCCGCGCGGTCATTATCGAGACCTACGGCTCCGGTAACGCCATTTCAAAGGATTGGTTTGTGGATATAGTGCGGCAGTCATCGGCCATGGGCAAGATACTGCTCAACGTCACCCAGTGCCTGGCCGGCACTGTCAATATGGATATCTACGCCACAGGCCGCGCCCTGCGTGATGCAGGCGTAGTCTCCGGCCGCGACCTCACCACCGAGGCCGCCCTGGCCAAACTCTTCTTCCTGATGGGTTCAACGGCCGATAACGCCGATGTAAAGCACCGCCTCAGCCTGAATCTGCGCGGCGAAATCTCCTGATCAGGCCTGGGTGAACTGGTCTTTGCCTACTCCGCAGATGGGGCAAACCCAATCTTCGGGGAGTTCTTCAAACGGAGTTCCGGCGGCTATGCCGTTGTCGGGATCGCCTACAGCGGGATCATACTCGTATCCGCAGACTTCACATACGTACTTACTCATAATCATTAAGGTTTTAAGGGGTTAAGGTCTGATTTGAACCACTCTATGAATTTACCTATGCCCTCATGCAGGGTGGTGGAAGGTTTGTAGCCGCACTCGCGCTCCAGCTTGGAGGTATCGGCGTAGGTTTTGAGCACATCGCCCTGCTGCATGGGCAGGAATATCTTGTTAGCCTCTACACCCAAGGCGCTCTCAATCTCGTTGATGAAATCCATCAGCTGGACGGGCTGGGAGCAACCTATATTATATACCTTCCAGGGAACGTTGTTGGGACATTGCTCTGCTACGGGCTGATGGTCGATTACCTGGATGGTGCCCTCCACTATATCATCTATATAGGTAAAGTCGCGGCTCAGGTTGCCGTTGTTGAATACCTTGATGGGCTCACCCTTGCTTATGGCTGTGGCAAAAAGCATGGGCGCCATATCGGGACGGCCCCAGGGACCGTAAACGGTAAAGAAACGGAGTCCTGTGGTGGGCAGGCCGTACAGCTTGCTGTAGGAGTGGGCCATAAGCTCGTTGGCCTTCTTGGTGGCGGCGTACAGGCTTACGGGATTATCAACGCGGTCATCCTCAGAGAAAGGCACCTTGTCATTCATTCCATAGACCGATGATGACGATGCATAGACCAGATACTTGACATCATTGTGGCGGCAGCACTCCAGTACGTTCATGAATCCCACCAGGTTGCTGTCCAGATAGGCGTAGGGGTTGGTGATTGAGTATCGGACTCCGGCCTGGGCGGCTAGGTTGACTACTACGTCAAACTTTTCCTGCTGGAAGAACTCTGTCATCTGCCCCCGGTCGGCCAGATCCATCTTTATAAAGCGGTAATTGGGGAACAGAGTGCTCTCGCGGATGGAGCCGTCAATGTATCGGCCGCTGTGCGAATGGATTCCACACTGCTCCAGTCGTCCTAACTTAAGGCGCACATCATAATAATCATTGATGTTGTCAAGTCCCACCACCTCATCACCGCGCTGAGCCAGCCGGTAAGCCAGTTTTGAGCCGATAAATCCGGCTGCTCCAGTTACAAGTATCTTCATCTTTTTCTGTATTTTGTGCAAAGATAGTGCAAGCCGAGAGGAGAAAAAAGGAACTTGTTCATTTTTTATCCCGAGGCGCAGCCTATCTTCAAAGCGCAGCTTTAAAGTAGTGCAAGCCGAGAGGAGAAATAAGGAGTTTACTCATTTTTTATCCCGAGGCGCAGCCTATCTTCAAAGCGCAGCTTTAAAGATATTATAAGCATCCAATCGAGGCGCAAAAGGGATGGTTCTATCTGTGCTCTTTTACAAGAGAACTTTTGGGATATCGGTATCGGAATACTGAGAGCACCGCCGGACTATGGGTTTGGGGAGACAACGCTCCGAGGCTACTCCGCCTCCCTTCCGGACCCTAAACGCCGAACGCCTCCCTTTTAGCCACCTAAAGGTGTCTAACGGTCGTTAAACGAAGCGGCGTTCTTAACGGGATCCTCCAGGGGGCTCCGCTTACGCCTCTCCACGATGCTCCCCAAACCCATAGTCCGGCTACTGCAAATGGAAATTTTTGAGTATTCCGATACCGATAGCCCAAAAGTTCTGTGCGCCTTGGATCATTATCAAGAGGGTCCGGATAGAACCGTCCCTTTTGTGTTCTGTGACAAAATGAATACGAATGGATTGGGATGATGCATATTTATGCTCAAAATGATATAAAAATGACTGATTTATTGACAATATGCATATCATTTTGAATTTTTTGTATTATTAACATGAAAAATTTTGCGTAATCTTTGCTGGTTTTGATGACAAATGGTAACTTTGCAAGCGATTTTGATGACAAATTCACAAAATATACAAAATATTGCATTATGGATAAGCAAGTAAAGAATTACGTTGACAAGTTCATGGCTGAGCTTATAGCCAAGAATCCCGGTGAGAAGGAATTCCATCAGGCAGTTAGTGAGGTTGTAGAGAGCGTTGCTCCCTATATCCTTCAGAACCCTTACCTCCTGGATCAGAAGATCATGGAGCGTATCGTTGAGCCCGAGAGAGTTATCATGTTCCGTGTTCCCTGGATGGATGACAAAGGTGAGATTCATGTAAACCGTGGTTTCCGCGTACAGATGAACAGCGCCATCGGCCCGTACAAAGGCGGCGTACGTTTCCACTCAAGCGTTAACCTGAGCATCATGAAGTTCCTTGCTTTTGAGCAGACTTTCAAGAACAGCCTTACCACTCTGCCTATGGGCGGCGCAAAGGGTGGTTCAGACTTCAGCCCGCGCGGCAAGTCAGACGCCGAGGTAATGCGTTTCTGCCAGAGCTTCATCAACGAGCTTTATCGTCATATCGGTCCTGACACCGACGTTCCTGCTGGTGATATAGGTGTAGGCGGCCGTGAGGTTGGTTTCATGTTCGGTCAGTACAAGAAGCTCAAGAACGAGTGGACCGGAACTTATACAGGTAAGGGCCAGTGCTGGGGCGGTAGCCTTCTGCGTCCCGAGGCAACCGGTTACGGTGCATGCTATTTTGCACAGGACATGCTTGCTACACGCGGTAAGTCATTCAAAGGCCAGACAGTTGTAATCTCAGGTTCAGGTAACGTTGCACAGTATGCTGCCGAGAAGGCAATGCGTCTGGGTGCCAAGGTTGTTACCTTCTCTGATTCAAACGGTTACATCTACGATCCCGAGGGCATGACCGAGGAGAAGATAGCATACGTAAAGAACCTCAAGAACGTTATCCGTGGCCGTATCAAGGAGTATGTAAAGCAGTATCCTAACGCACAGTACTTTGAGGGCGAGCGTCCTTGGGGTGTTAAGTGCGACATCGCTATGCCTTGCGCTACCCAGAACGAGATTGAGCTTAAGGATGCCGAGAAGCTGGTTGCCAACGGTTGCTACTGCGTAACCGAGGGTGCCAACATGCCTACCACCCCTGATGCAATCGCTCTGTTCCAGAAGAACAAGATGCTGTACTCACCCGGTAAGGCTTCGAACGCCGGTGGTGTATCAACATCAGGTCTTGAGATGTCACAGAACTCAATGCGTCTCAAATGGACAGCCGAGGAGGTTGATGAGAAGCTGCATCGCATCATGAGCGATATCCACGCTGCCTGCGTCAAGTACGGTACCGAGGAGGACGGCTACATCAACTACGTCAAGGGTGCCAACATCGCTGGATTTATCAAAGTAGCCAATGCGATGTGCGAGCAGGGACTCGTCTAAGCCAGAATAAATTAGCATTGGCTACTTCTGGCTGGAAGCCAGCCGTTCGCGGAGCGAACTAAAAAAAGGCCGGCTGCCACCGGCAGCCAACGCAATGTGTGAGCAGGGACTTGTATAATAACTGACAAATTGATAATTTTGGGCTGGCTTAGCAAAAGCCGGCCCAATTTTTTATAAAACCGATGGAGGAGAAAGACAATCATCATCCCGAACTCATGGCCCGCCGTATCCGCCGGATACTGCTGGTATGCAACAATTATGACAGCTACTCACTCGAGGAGGACGGCCATATTGAGGCGCAGATTGCACAGGACTATGCCGAACTCAATCTGAGTAATCCGCCTGACATTATCCGCGTGGAGACAACCGTTGAGGCATTGGAACTGGCCAGGACCGATACATCGTTCGATCTGGTCATAACCATGTACAACGTGGGCGAGGTTGATGTGTTTGAATTCTCCAAGCGCATGAAGCAGATTGCTCCCGATACACCCATAGTCCTGCTGGCCACATTCTCACGCGAGATATTCAACCGCATGCAGGACCGCACGGGCAGTGCCATAGACTGGTTCTTCTGCTGGAACAACTCAACCGACCTGATGATTGCCATCATCAAGCTGCTTGAGGACCGCATGAATGCCGAACATGATATTCTGGAGGAGGGCGTTCGAGCCATACTTTTGATTGAAGACTCGGTGCGCTACTATTCAACCTATCTGCCTGTGCTCTACAAGCTGGTGCTGCAGCAGAACATTGAAGCCATCCGCGACACCCTGAACGAGAAGCAGCAGACCCTGCGCAAGCGCTCGCGTCCCAAGATACTCATGGCCACCTGTTACGATGAGGCCGTAGAGCTTTACGAGCGCTACAAGCAGAACATACTGGGAGTGATATCGGACATAGGATTCGTAATCCATAAAGGCGATGCCCCCGAGACCGAGAAACTGGATGCAGGCATAGACCTGGTAAACCATATCCATGCCGATAACCCCACAATGCCCATACTGATGCAGTCATCGCAGGAGAGTATGCGCGAGGTGGCCAGCCAGCTTGGCGTGGGCTTTGTGGTAAAGACCTCCAAGACCCTTACCCATGACCTGTCGGAATACATAGGCCGCGAGTTTGGGTTCGGTGATTTTGTGGTGACTGACCCCAATACGGGTGAGGAACTGCTCCGCGCCAGTGACCTGTATGGATTCGAGAAGATTGTCAAGAACATATCGGACCGCGATTTCCGCCGTCTGAGTGACAAGAACTATATATCCCGCTGGCTCTTTGCGCGCGGTCTGTTTGCGCTGGGCAAGGAGCTGCGTCCGCTCACCATCCATAATGATGCCGAGTTGCCGGAGATACGGCGCATCAACCTGGAGATGATACATGATTTCCGAATCAGTCAGGGCGTAGGTGTGGTGGCAAAGTTTGATCCCGCCACCTATAACGATACCATAAGGTTTGCCCGTCTGGGTAACGGCTCGTTGGGCGGAAAGGCCCGCGGCCTGGCATTCCTCAACCACATCCTGGTCAAGTACGATATGTATGACAAGTATGAGGATGTGCGTGTAACAACACCCCGTACGCTTGTAATAACAACCGAGTATTTTGACCGTTTCATCATAGACAACGGCCTGCAGTATGTCATCAACTCGGACATATCGGACGATGAGATACTGGCGGAGTTCGTGGCATCTACCTTGCCGCGAGACCTGATTGACAACCTGAAGGTATTCATACACAATATACGCAAGCCGCTGGCCGTGCGTTCGTCTTCCAAGCTGGAGGATTCTTATTATCAGCCATTTGCCGGAGTCTATTCAACGTACATGATTCCGCGCACCGATAATGAGGACCAGCAACTGCGTCTGCTCTCCAAGGCCATAAAGAGCGTATATGCATCTATCTTCTATGCTTCGTCCCGTAGTTACATAACCGCTACGGCCAATGTGATATCGGAGGAGAAGATGGCCATCATCCTGCAGGAGATTTGCGGCAGCAGCGACCAGGGATATTTCTTCCCCACGCTGTCAGGTGTGGCCCGCTCGGTCAACTTCTACCCCATAGGGCATGAGAAAGCCGAGGACGGAATCGTGAAGGTGGCATTCGGTCTGGGTAAGGCGGTAGTTGACGGTGACCAGGTACTGCGTTTCTCACCCAAGTACCCCAAACACGTGCTGCAGACATCGACCGTGGAGCAGACCATGACCGAGACCCAGAAGTCCATGTTTGCGCTCAACCTCAAGCCAGAGAAGTTCACCACATCAATTGATGATGCCGTAAACCTGGAGCGCATACCCATTGCTGACTGCGAGAAGTTCCGCAACCTTAAGCATGTGGTGAGCACCTTTGACCTTGAGAACCAGCGTATGGTGGATTCGGCATATCCCACAGGCCCCAGGTTCGTCACTTTTGCCCAGATGCTCAAGTACAAGACATTCCCGCTGGCCGAGATTGTGGATGAGCTGCTTGACATAGCCCGCCGTGAGATGAAATGCGGCGTTGAGATAGAGTTTGCGGCTGATATAGACCGCGGCGGCGACAAGAACAAGCTGCCCAAGTTCAACGTGCTGCAGATACGCCCCATATCGGTTGATAGCCGCAACGTTGACGTTGACTGGGATGAGATTGATACCAGTGGCGCAATCCTTCAGTCCGACAGTGCATTGGGCACAGGCTGGATAAAGGGCCTGACCGATGTGATATACCTTAAGATGGATGCGTTCGATACCCAGAAGACCGTCCAGATGGCCCGTGAACTGACGGCAATGAACAGCCGCATGCGTAAGGAGGGTCGCAATTACGTGCTCATAGGCTACGGCCGCTGGGGCTCCAGCATACCGTCATTAGGCGTTCCCGTGCAGTGGGGCGATATTTCGGAAGCAAAGGTGATAGTGGAGTGCAGCCTGGAGGATTTCCGCGTGGATCCCAGTCAGGGCACCCATTTCTTCCAGAACCTGACATCGTTCAACGCCGGCTACATAAACGTAGATCCGTACTCCGGCCGGGGCGATACTTTTGAATATGATGAGCTCCAGAAACTGCCCGCCATCGAGGAGACCGAGTTCCTGCGTCACGTAAGGTTTGACCGCGAACTTGAAATCTGCATTGACGGCCGCTCCAGCAAGGCCATGATAAAGTAATTGTCTTTTTGATTATCTGCATGCAGTCTTTTCTTTGATTGACGGACTATATCAAAGAAAGGCATTGTATGCTTGCGATGGAGATAACACGGCTGATTGAACGGTGTAGACAAGGGGATGAAGATGCCCTTGGAGAACTTTATAAGGCATACGCTCCGAGGATGAAGAGCGTATGCCGACGTTATTTCCCGGATGAGCCTACGGTTGAGGATGTGCTGCATGACGCTTTCATTATTATACTTACATCATTTGACAAGCTGAACGACACAGAGAAGGCGGAATCGTGGATGATGGCCATTGTAAGGAATGTGGCGTCAAAATACAAGGACAGGCAGAAGGCAAGGCCCACCGTGATGCTGGAAGAGACGGCCGAGGCGGAAACACTGGTAGCGGATGACGAACAGAACGGAGTGCGCGGGGTCCCGCTGATGGAGGTGATGCGACTGATAGACAACCTGCCTGACGGATACGGGAAAGTGTTCCGTCTTTCTGTGTTCAAGGGGATGACCCATAAGGAGATTGCACATTCTCTTGGCATTGAGCCTCATTCCTCATCATCCCAGCTGGCACGTGCCAAGAAGATGCTCCGCTCACTGATGTCAAAGTATTGGATCCTGCTGTTGGCGCTGATAGCCAACATCACGTTCTTTATGCTCAAAAAAGACAATCCTGTCCTGGATGAGGAGAAGCCTGGAACAGAAAGACACGACGGTGAAATACGGCAGCCTGCTGTGCCTGAGGAGGATGAGGGACCGAGGGTTGTGCGTACTCCTGTACAACTGGCGACTATTGCAGATGACACCCTGCAGACTCCTTCTGACCTGAATAATGATAATGACACGCCACTTGAAACGGTTAATGTCCTTGCTGCTACTGAAGAGCAGGAAGATACCGTACAATCCGTTTTGAGGATAACAGACAATCCAAAGGATGAAACCGCACAATTGACATTCCGGTATAAGGATGTCAAAACCATAGAAAATAAGAGATGGACGATGCTGCTTGCCTACTCCGGAGGGTTTGACAATCTTGACAGGTTGAATCAGCCTTACAGCATCAAACCGGAACGGAATGCCATGTGGCAGGATCCGGGCGGTCATGGTTCAACCATTCCGTGCAGTATAGACAACTGGAGCGACTATGCGGATTATCTGGTCAACAACCCGGGGGCAGTCAGTGCACAAACCCGCAGCAGTGTGATGCAAATTGCTATAAGGAACTCCAGTATCCCGGGCAGCGAGGAGGACAGGATAAGACGTGACAGCCACCACAGTATGCCGGTAACCTGGTCTGTCTCCTTGAAGTACAGGCTTGATGACCGTTGGGGCGTTGAGACTGGATTGAGCTACAGCTGTCTCAAGTCTGATTTTGAAATGGGCACAGGTGGCAATATGATAAACGAGCACCAGACTATCCATTATATAGGTGTGCCGGTTAAGGGTCTCTACAACCTGATTGAAAAGAAGCACTGGAGCCTGTACGGAGGTCTAGGAGTGACGACGGAGATACCGGTTTACTCACAGATACGTTCCAACTACTATCTGGATGGACAGTACAAGGCAAGCGAAGAGACGCTCATAAGTGCACCATGGCAGTTCTCCGGCACGCTGAGCGTAGGCCTGCAGTATAAGATAACACCGAGCATAGGCCTGTTTACTGAGCCGGGCATGCAATACTTTATACCTACAGACAGCAAGGTTGAGACTTACCGCACGGAACATCCGTTCTCATTAATACTGCCTGTGGGCTTGAGATTCACATGGTGATAATATTTCTTTTGTCTGGAAGTGCAGTCTTTCTGACACATGGGGGACTATATGGATAGAGAGTGAATCCAAAATGTTTATTTTTGCATTAGTTTGACAAAAGGAATTATGAAGAAAGTGTTTGAAACCCGCGTGTGGACCATGGTGATAGCCATGATCGGCGTTCTGATGTCTGTGACGGCCTGCAGCCTTGACAGCGGCGAGCCGGAGAAACCTTTTACTACCGACCCTGTTGAGGGAGCGACAAAGCTTTACGTATGTGGCATAGGTTCACTGGAAACAAAGGCTGCCGACAATATACTTTTTACGGAGCATGAGATTGAGTGGTTTGACGTGAACACACGTGAACTGTGTTTCAGCGGTATGGAGACGCCCCTTAAAGAGAGGCTGAGCCTGCTGTCAGGTGTTGAGTTCCGTCTGGGTGACTCTGTGTTGTTTACCGGGAGCACGTTTGTAGGACTGGAATGCAGTCAGGTGTTTGATGACCTGGTGCTCTGCTACGGAAAGATGGACGGAGAGGTTGTTGATGACGGCAAGTATTATCTCTATGACTGCTACCCCTTGCAGTACATTGAGGATGAGAGAGTGCAGGCCAACAGGACCAGACGCGCATCACAGTGGAAGACATTCCTGAATTATCTTGAAAAAGCTGGAAAACTGAAGAAATAATCATTTTTCCGTGCAGTAGTTCGTTGCAGTTTAGGACTTTATAAGTGAAGAAGCTCCGTTCGGAGCATGCTATCAGAACTTCCGGAAGGATAGCATCAAGTTTTTTCACTAATCCTAACTGTAACGATTTTTTATGTATTCTATCTATGACTATGCCCATAATGGGATTCTCTATCTGAACAATATTCTTAGACCACGACACAAGCAGCTTTCACAGCTGATGATCTATTCCACCACGGCATGCCAGTCCAGATGCAGGCACTGCAATATATGGAAGAAGGAGGTAGAACACCTGTTGCTTGATGACATAATAAGGATCATGCAGAGCCGTTGCGTGACCAGACATACTACCGTGGGGCTGGAAGGCGGTGAGTTCATACTGCACCCTCAGGCCGATGAGATAATGGCCTGGTTCAGGGATAACCATCCCAATTATACGCTGCTGTCCAACTGCCTTGCTGCAGATAAAGTGATTAACGCCGTACGGCGTCACAAGCCCAGACACCTGTACGTGTCGCTTGACGGTAATCGCGAGACATACCGGCGAATGCGCGGGCGAGACGGTTATGAACGGGTTATCAGGGTAGTGGAGGCACTGAAGGATGAGGTGCCGCTTTCGCTGATGTTCTGCCTGTCGCCCTGGAACACGTTTGATGACATGGAGTTTGTAATTGACGTGGCTAAAAGGTATGGTGTTGATGTGCGTATTGGGATATACGGTACATTGGCTTTCTTTGATACCACGAGTGGGCTGTTGGCTGCAGATGACTTCCTGAAACAGATTCCGCAGACGATTCACGACACGAGCGAGAACTTTGACTTTGTAGCGCTTTACGACGAGTGGTGCAACGGGAACCTGCGTCTGCGCTGCCAGAGCATAATGAGCAGCCTGGTAATACACAGCAATGGTGATGTGCCGCTGTGCCAGAACCTTGATGTTATACTGGGAAATATCCACAATCAGACGCTTGATGAGATATTCAACGGTGAACCATCATGCAAGACGCAGTGCCGATACTCATGCGATTGTAACGGATGCTGGATCAATTTCCACCGGAAGTATGACATTATACTAATGCGTAACCTGGAGCGGATAATGCCTAAATGGCTGATTGAGAAATTTTATGGACAATACCGGTGGACCAAGGATAACATAATGACATACAGACAATTTCTAAAGGGGAAGAGATTATGATTAACAAGATGATTGAGCGGTATAAGAGAATGCGGACAGAGCATTACCTGACCCAGAGTTACAGCGGACAATATGCTTTTGTGGGAATTGGACAGCATTCAATCTGCAACCTGTATCCGGTGCTGAGGTATCTTGGAGTCAGGTTGAAATATATATGTGTCACGTCTGAGCGCAAGGCCCGGCTGGTAGAGAGCCGGTTTCCCGATGTGAAAGCTACTGTCTTTCTTGATGAGATTCTGGATGATAAGGAGATTGACGGGATTTTTGTGTCAGCTGCCCCATCAGCTCATTTCCGTATTGCGTCAAAGGTGCTTCATAGCGGCAAGTCTCTGTTTATCGAGAAGCCTCCTTGTGAGACTTTGGATGAACTGGAGTTGCTGATAGAGCTCCAGGAGATTAAGGGCTCCAAGGTGGCGATGGTCGGGCTGCAGAAACGGTATGCACCTGCCGTGCAGGTGCTAAAGAAACGGCTGTGCAGGGAGCATATCACTAATTATGACCTTCACTACTGCACCGGGGCTTATCCTGAGGGTAATGCCTTGCTTGATCTGTATATCCACCCGCTGGATATGGTGACATACCTTTTTGGCAAGGCCGAGGTTCTGGCATGCCGTAAGGTGGCTGACTGCTCATATATCCTGATGCTGCGCCACGGGAATACAGTGGGGACTCTTGAACTCTCTACTGCATACACATGGACCGATGCTGAGGAAACTCTTTCAGTTTGCACAAGTTCAGGTATATTCCGCCTGGGGAATATGGAACGGCTGACATACCGGCCAAGACCCGTTAAACTGTTTTCCGTTCCTATGGAAAAAGTCTTACCGCATCATACGGTTGAGAAAGTTCTGTTCCAGTCCAGTCCTTTTATGGGTGGTCTGACAAATAACCAGGTCTATACCCAAGGGTTTTACGGCGAGATTAAGGCGTTCCTTGATGCGGTTGAAGGTAAGAGTATTGACGTACGAAGCAGCCTCCAGATGATAAGAGGAACGTACGGATTGTTGTCGGATAGTGCTTGTTTTTCTTGAAAACTGAGGACATAACCTTGTGGGCTATGTCTTTGTATGGTGGTCAGAAAGGCCCAGCTTGAAATATTGCTTCGAAGGCAGTTGGTTTCACGCCCTCTGACAACAATCTGACAATGCAATAAAAATATATAATAACCAAGACTACCAAATATTTCATAGGAAAAGTAACTTGAAGATATGTTTTATTCATATCTTTGCAAAATCATGTTTGAATAAGAATTATGCAGTTAGTCAGCAGCAATGGTATTGTGCTTCTTGAACACGAGAAGCATATTAGAAAGAGAGCGGATAATTCAACTCTCCATGTCAGACGTTTGACGCAAGGCATAAAAAAAACCGTTCAACCGGAATTAATGAGTGAGGAGGATTTTTTCAGAAGAGTTATCAGGAACACAGAAGATGCCAACATTTAAGAAGCAATATCCTACTACCGTGGAAAGCGTTCTTACCGAGTGTGATATTTACTCGGATGACGGTCATAAGTTTCATGCCGAATGTGCCATGTGGGATACAGGCGCTGACACCACTATTATTTCTTCACGCATAGTCCGCGAACTCCAGTTGCAACCGTATAAACAGGGAGGAATATCTGGCATTGGCGGTTCAACGGGTTCAAATGTTTATCTTGTACATGTTCATGTTCCTACTGGCGATGTGGTGACATATGTTGAGGTCATGGAAAGTGATTTTGACAACATTGACATACTGATTGGTATGGATATTATCGTATTTGGGGATTTCCTCATTACCAACGCTGATGGCAAGACCACATTCCAGTTTCGTACACCAAGTCAGGGTGGGGTGGAACTTTAATCCTCAAACATAGCTTTAACGCAGATTGTATTTGAAACAAATATCCTCTCAAGTAATAAAAAAGTGACAGAGGGGATATTTTTTGTAATTTTGCGGCTTGTAAGTAAGGATATAGTATAACATAACAATATGGTAACGTTCGTGATAGCTTTGATAGTCCTGGTGCTGGGCTATGTGTTCTACGGAAAATTCATTGAGCGTCTGTTTGGGGCCGATCCCAAACGTGAGGTGCCGGCTAAGGCTATGGCCGACGGCGTGGATTATATTGCTATGCCCACGTGGAAGGCCTATATGATCCAGTTCCTGAATATTGCGGGTCTGGGTCCGATATTCGGCGCCATCATGGGTGCCAAGTTCGGTACTGCATCCTATCTGTGGATTGTTTTCGGAACCATCTTTGCGGGTAGCGTGCATGACTATCTGTCGGGAATGATTTCATTGAGGCACGGAGGGGAGAGCCTGCCGCAGCTGGTGGGGCGCTATCTGGGGTCATCGGTACAGAAGGTGTTCATGGTGTTCTCCATGATTCTGCTTGTGCTGGTGGGTGCGGTGTTCGTATCGCAGCCGGCCGATATACTGGTGCGTCTTACAGGCGGCGCTATAGGTATAAATACCTGGATTGCAATCATTTTTGTCTATTATCTGCTGGCCACACTCTTCCCCATTGACAAGATCATTGGCCGCTTCTATCCCATATTCGGTGCAGCGCTGCTGTTTATGGCTATCGGTATCATGATAGCGCTGTTTGTCAACCACCCGCCGCTCCCGGAGATGTGGAGGGGATTCGGAGTCAAGTATGACAAGAACCCCATATTCCCCATGATGTTCATATCAATTGCCTGCGGTGCCATAAGCGGATTCCACGCAACACAGTCGCCCCTTATGGCCCGATGCATTACCGATGAGGGCAAGGGCAGGGTTGTGTTCTACGGCGCAATGGTATCCGAGGGTATCGTGGCCCTTATCTGGGCAGCCGCCGCAACGGCTTACTTCGGTGAGCACGGAACGGACTATACCGCCGCTCAGATTGTGCTTGACATTTCCAAGACCTGGCTGGGTAAGGTAGGCGGCATCCTGGCTGTTGTGGGTGTGGTCGCTGCGCCTATCTCATCGGGCGATACCGCTCTGCGTTCGGCACGTCTTATTGTGGCTGATTTCTTCAAGATCAGGCAGAAGTCCATTGGCAGCCGTCTGGCCATCAGCATCCCGCTGTTTGTAATCACCTTCTTTGCACTGTTCTACAGCCTGCGTGACAAGGAGGGATTCAATATAATCTGGCGTTACTTTGCATGGTCCAACCAGACACTTGCGGTATTCACGCTGTGGGCTGTGACCGTATATCTGACCAAACACCGCAAGAATGTGCTGGTAACGCTTATACCGGCCATATTCATGACCGTGGTAACAGTGACCTACATCTTTATGGCGCCCGAGGGATTCCGTCTGGCTCCGTGGATTGCCTATATCATTGCAGGAGTTACGGCATTGGCGTTCCTGGCAATTTATCTTACTTGGAAAAGTCGTTTTGACAAACAAAATATCGCAGAAAAATGAAAGAACCGTTTGTTATAACCATCAGCCGCGAGGTTGGCTCCGGCGGCAGGACTATCGGCCGTAAACTGGCAGAAAAACTTGGTGTGCGTTTCAGTGACAAGGACCTGATTGCTGCGCTTCAGAAGAAACTCAATCTGACTGCAGACAGCATTGAAGAGCTTAAGGGCAAGAAAAAGCGCTGGCTGGATGATTTTATCCAGATGGTGGCTCCGGTGCCCATGAGCGGCATGCTGGTGGACGGCGACAGCGATTACATAAGCGAGTACAACCTGTCACTCTCTGTAAATGATGTCTTTGAGGCAGAAAGGGAGATACTTAACGGTATTGCCGATGAGGGATCGTGCGTTATTGCCGGCCGCTCAGGTTTCTTTGTGCTCAAGGGCCGCCCCAACAAGGTGGATATCCTTATCACCGCATCGCGCGAAAAGCGCATTGCCCGCATCATGGACAAGCAGAACCTTTCCCGTCAGAAGGCGGAGGAGGTGATTGACAGCGTCGATAAGGCCCGTGACAACTACGTTCAGCGTTATACCGGCCAGAGCCGTTACGATGCCCGCAACTACCACATCGTCCTCAATATGGATTACATCACCGAGGACCAGGCGGTTGCTATGATACTCTCTTATCTGGGCAAATAACAGGGGTGTAATAAAAAGCATTAAATTGCAAACTCCACTTTGCAAAATGTGGAGTATTTATATTAACTTTGCGGTCCGTGCACACGAGTGCGCGGACGCGTGTTATATATGGAGCAGTTTTTCAGGACACATGACTATCTGGTGGAGCACTTGCAGGCATCTGTAAGGCGTGACCTCATGGATGAGATTGACTGGTCCAGCCGTATGATCGGTATCAAGGGCACGCGCGGTGTGGGCAAGACCACGTTCCTTCTGCAGTACGCCAAGGAGAAATTCGGACGTGACCGTTCATGTCTGTATATAAACATGAACAACTTCTATTTCCAGGGTCACGGCATTGCCGAGTTTGCGGGCAATTTCCATAAAGTGGGCGGCAAGGTGCTTCTGATAGATCAGGTATTCAAGCATCCGGACTGGAGCAGGGAGCTGCGCAAGTGCTACGATATGTACCCGGACCTTAAGATCATCTTTACGGGATCATCGGTCATGCGTCTTAAGGAGGAGAACCCTGAACTGAACGGTATTGTAAGTTCTTACAATCTGCGCGGTTTCTCATTCCGTGAGTTCCTTAACCTCAAGGCTGGTACGCAGTTCAAGGCACACCGCCTGGATGACATACTCAAGAATCATGTTCAGATAGCACAGGATGTGCTGCGGCAGGTAAATCCTCTGGATTATTTCCAGGATTATCTGCATCACGGGTTCTATCCGTTCTTCCTGCAGCAGCGCAACTACTCCGAGAACCTGCTCAAGACCATGAACATGATGATGGAGGTTGACATACTGCTCATCAAGCAGATAGATCTTAAGTACCTGGCCAAGATCAAGAAACTGTTCTACATGATGGCGGTGCAGGGTACATCGGCCCCCAATGTAAGCCAGCTGGCTATTGAGACCGATACGTCACGCGCCACCGTAATGAACTATATCAAGTATCTGGCCGATGCCCGACTCATCAATATGGTTTATGCCAAGGGTGACAGTTTCCCCAAGAAACCGTGCCGTGTGCTGATGCATAACTCCAACCTGATTTACACCATCTATCCTCCGCGTCAGGACCGACAGGATGTGATTGACACCTTCTTTGTCAATTCCATGTGGAAGGACCATGTGGTGCATAAGGGCGCTAAGGGCTGGTCATTCCTGGTGGACGGAGGTATTAACTTCAAGGTTTCCACAACCGAGGGCAAGACCCGGCAGCAGGCTGACAGTTTTTATGCGGTCGATGGGCTGGATGTGGGAAATGAGAACGTCATTCCGCTCTGGATGTTCGGAATGCTTTATTGATTGACACAAGATTTTCAAAAAAACATATTTCAGATTATGGCAAAGAAATTTATCACTTGTGATGGTAACGAGGCTGCAGCTCACGTGAGCTATATGTTCTCGGAGGTAGCCGCTATCTACCCCATCACCCCGTCATCACCTATGGCGGAGCACGTTGACGAGTGGGCCGCCCGTGGCAGAAAGAACCTCTGGGGCCAGACCGTCACAGTTCAGGAAATGCAGTCTGAGGCCGGTGCCGCAGGTGCAGTGCACGGTTCACTTCAGGCCGGTGCTCTGACAACCACATTCACCGCTTCACAGGGTCTGCTGCTGATGATCCCTAACATGTACAAGATTGCAGGTGAGTTGATCCCGTGCGTGTTCGATGTATCGGCACGTACTCTGGCATCTCACGCCCTGTGCATATTCGGTGACCATCAGGATGTCATGGCATGCCGCCAGACAGGTTTCGCAATGCTTTGCGAGGGTTCTGTTCAGGAGGTTATGGATATGACAGCTGCCGCTCACCTTGCTTCACTTGAGACCTGCGTTCCGTTCGTAAACTTCTTTGACGGTTTCCGTACATCACACGAGTATCACAAGATTGAGCTTCTGGATCAGGAGGATGTACGTCCTCTGGTTAAGGAGGAGTATATCAAGCGCTTCCGTGACCGCGCTATGTCACCTGAGCGTCCTATCACCCGTGGTACTGCCGAGAACCCCGAGACATTCTTCACACACCGTGAGGCCAGCAATCCTTACTACGATGCAGTGCCCGATGTAGTTGAGAAGTATCTGGGTGAGCTCTCCAAGATCACCGGCCGTGAGTATCATCTGTTCTCATACTACGGTGCCAAGGATGCTGACCGCATGATCATCCTGATGGGTTCTGCTACCGATGCAGCCCGCGAGGCTATCGATTACCTGAACGGGGGCGGCCAGAAGGTAGGTATGATCTCAGTTCATCTGTATCGTCCGTTCTCAGTAAAGCATCTGCTGGCTTCGGTTCCCAAGACCGTTAAGCGCATTGCCGTTCTGGATCGTACCAAGGAGCCCGGCGCAAACGGCGAGCCTCTGTATCTGGATGTAAAGGATGCTTTCTACGATGTTCAGGACCGTCCTCTCATCGTAGGCGGCCGCTACGGTCTGGGCAGCCACGATACCACTCCCGCTCAGATTATCAGCGTATTCAACAACCTGGCTATGCCCGAGCCCAAGAACCACTTCACCATCGGTATTGTTGATGATGTTACATTCACATCACTGCCCGAGGTTGAGGAGATAGCTCTTGGCGGTGCAGGCATGTTCCAGGCCAAGTTCTACGGTCTTGGTGCCGACGGTACCGTAGGTGCCAACAAGAACTCAGTCAAGATCATCGGTGACAACACTGATAAGTATTGCCAGGCTTATTTCTCATATGACTCAAAGAAGTCAGGCGGCTTTACCTGCTCACACCTGCGTTTTGGTGACACACCTATCCGAAGCACATATCTGGTAACCACACCTAACTTCGTTGCATGCCACGTTCAGGCTTACCTGCACATGTACGATGTTACACGCGGTCTGCAGAAGAACGGTCAGTTCCTGCTCAACACCATCTTTGAGGGCGATGAGCTGGAGAAGTTCATGCCTAACAAGGTAAAGCGCTACTTTGCCAAGAACAATATCACCGTTTATACCATCAACGCTACCAAGATTGCTCAGGAGATTGGTCTGGGTAACCGTACCAACACCATCCTTCAGAGTGCATTCTTCCGCATCACAGGCGTTATTCCTGTAGAGCTTGCCGTTGAGAAGATGAAGGCTGCCGCCCTCAAGTCTTACGGAGCAAAGGGTCAGGATGTTGTTGACCTGAACTACGCCGCTATCGACCGTGGTGGTGAGTACAAGCAGCTTACCGTTAAGCCCGAGTGGGCTAACCTGCCCGATGATGAGCCTAAGGCCGATAACGCTCCCGCATTCGTTAAGGAGCTGGTTCGTCCCATCAACGCCCAGGCCGGTGACCTGCTCAAGGTTTCTGACTTTACAAAGCATGGTACTGCCGACGGTTCATGGATGGTTGGCACCGCCGCTTATGAGAAGCGTGGTGTCGAGGCTTTCGTTCCCGCGTGGAACAAGGACAACTGTATCCAGTGCAACCAGTGCGCATACATCTGTCCTCACGCTGCCATCCGTCCGTTTGTCCTGACTGATGACGAGCTCAAGGGCTTCGATAACCTTGATACCATCGAGATGAAGGCTCCTGCCGCTATGAAGGGCATGCACTTCATCATCGAGCCCTCTGTTCTGGACTGCCTTGGCTGCGGCAACTGCGCCGACATCTGCCCGGGCAACCCCAAGACCGGCAAGGCCCTCACAATGGTTCCGTTCAACCCCGATGCAGCCGATATGAAGAAGATGGCTGCCGATTGGGACAAGCTGGTTAAAGTTCCCTCAAAGCAGGATCTGGTTGATATCAAGAGTAACGTCAAGAACTCACAGTTCGCTCAGCCTCTGTTTGAGTTCTCAGGCGCTTGCTCAGGTTGCGGTGAGACTCCGTATGTGAAGCTGCTTTCACAGCTCTTTGGTGACCGTCAGATGATTGCCAACGCTACCGGTTGCTCATCAATCTACTCTGCTTCTATACCTTCAACTCCTTACACCAAGAACGAGAAGGGTCAGGGTCCATGCTTTAACAACTCGCTGTTCGAGGACTTTTGCGAGTTCGGTCTCGGTATGCAGCTTGCTCACAAGAAGATGCGTGGCATCCTGCGCGAGAAGGCTGAGGAACTGGTCAAGACTACCGTTTTCGACTGGATGCGCGAGGCTACGCAGAAGTGGCTCGACACATATGATGACTCTGCCGCCAACCGCAAGGCGACCGATGAGTTGGTGGCCGCTCTCGAGAAAGCCATACTGCCCATCGATGGAGCCATTGAATTCTGGCAGGGTAAGGGTATTGAGATGTACGGAGCCGAGGTGGCTGCTCAGAAGTTGCAGGAGGCCAAGGAGGCTAAGGCAGCAGGTAGTCCCATCTGCCCGTGCCGTGGCTGTGCGCTAGAGAGCGAACTCCTTGAGGGCAAGGCTCATCTGGCCAAGCGCAGCCAGTGGATCATCGGTGGTGACGGTGCATCATACGATATAGGTTACGGCGGTCTTGACCACGTAATTGCCAGCGGTGAGGATGTCAATATCCTGGTTCTGGATACCGAGGTTTACTCAAATACCGGCGGTCAGGCCTCTAAGGCTACTCCTCTGGGTGCTATCGCTCAGTTTGCCGCTCAGGGTAAGCGTATCCGCAAGAAGGATCTGGGTATGATTGCCACCACTTACGGTTATGTATATGTTGCTCAGATTGCAATGGGTGCCGATCACGCACAGTGCCTCAAGGCTATCCGCGAGGCTGAGGCTTGGCACGGTCCTTCAATCGTAATCGCTTACGCTCCCTGTATCAACCACGGTCTTAAGGCCAAGGGCGGCATGGGTAAGAGCCAGGCCGAGGAGAAGAAGGCTGTCGAGTGCGGTTACTGGCACTTGTGGCGTTACAATCCCGCTCTTGCCGAGGAGGGTAAGAATCCGTTCTCACTCGACTCAAAGGAGCCTAACTGGGCTAACTTCCATGACTTCCTGATGGGTGAGGTCCGTTACCTCTCAGTCAAGAAGGCATATCCCAATGAGGCCGAGGAGCTCTTTGCCGAGGCTCAGCGTATGGCTCAGCTCCGCTATAAGAGCTACGTCCGCAAGACTCAGGAGAACTGGAGCGAGTAAGACCACGAATTGAACGAATATAACGAATTCATGTTAGGCGGCGCACCCAGATCGGATGCGCTGCTTTTGCAGTTACTCTATAGTCAGCCCTATAATGTTTGCCCTTGACAACCCATTTACCTTTTATTATATTATGCACCGAAGAATATTCTTCAGTAACATTTAAAAATAAACACATTATGACAAACAAAACTGCAACGTCTAAGTTCAATGTTGATGACATTGTAACTATCGCAAAGGATTACAAGGATTCTGTGAATCTTGACTTTGCACAGCCGCAAATCCAAGTTTATTATGTAATGAAAGTTAATGTGGATGCTACAATCACTCTCGATGGTGTAATGAATGACATACCGGCCAAATACATAGAGAGGATACCTATAGAAAGCGAATTGGCTAAGCAACTATACTATGACACAAACCAAGCACGACAATACGAGCCTGGCAAAGTGTATCAGCATGAAGATGTATATTCTCGCCCACCATTTATGGTAACAATGGAAGAAACGTTAGGCAGCACTCCATTATGGGAGAAAATGCAAGCAGAAAAATTCCATTATATTCACGAGATACAGCGCTGGCTTATAGAATACGTTGACTCTTCCGGAATTTGCGTAAATCAATTTTATGGTATGCGAAAACCAGTTTGAAGTATAACAGTAATCAACGTTAAAAAAATCTCCCACGGTACAAATTCTCATCGTGGGAGATTTTTTTAATCTTGTAATAATTGATTCAAAAGATTATTGTTTCGTTCTATTCCTCCACTAGTAGCATACCCTCTTTCACTTCGAATTCCTCGATTACTTTTTTCTTCATAATATAAGCTGAAATTGTATTTACGCCTGAAATTGTATAAGAGAATTGGTCTATTTCCCATCCTTCCTTAATAAGCGTATTAATCGGTTCAAAGGGAGTTTCGAATTTTCTCTTTTTCCCTTTTTCATCAGCAAAAGCCATCTTCGGCGTCCCATCTCCAAAGTCAATTGTCGCCGTTGTTTTGTCTGTGGATTTGACAACTATGACAAAGGCATATACATCCTTACTTTGGTCATCGTTGCTCTGGCCATAGGTTACTACAGCAAACATAAAGCTTAATAGCAATACTGCAATTCTTTTCATAATCTTTACCCTAAATCCGTACCGGGCGCAACCTTTTTCATTATAATATAATCTACTACTGATGCGATAAACTATTACATGCCATAAATCAGACTTATGGTTATCCAGACGCTGGCTATGATGATTGTTATATATTCGGACATGAATCTTGTACCTTATTAACTATACTGTCATGAATTACGTCTTTGTGTTTTTTTATCACTAACTGAGATTTTCTCAATACCCTTACGACATACAAAGGTATGAAATCTCTTGGCATTATTCTTCAGGGTTTGCTGCAAACTTACATGTATATGTTAAGCTCCGCCGCCAGAGCTAATCCGTAAGACTCAGGAGTGCATGTCAGCTGAACAAATGCGAAAAAAAAGAAGAAATGTTTGGCTGTTATTATATTTGTTTGTACTTTTACACCCGTAAATAAATCTATATATAGACATGTGGGTCTATCCACAAACAAGTAAAATAAAGTAAAGAAGTATACTTGGGACTCTCATAGAAGTTTGAGGGTCCTTTTTGTTTAACATATATTATTTACACATTATGGAAAAGAAAGAAAAAAATTTTGTTTCAGCTCTTTTTGATTTTGCTTTTATTCCTAACTACAATCAGGCGGTAGAGTTTTTGGCAGAAAAATTGGCTGATCCTGAAGATTGGGATTTTTCAGATTCAAATAAGAAGTCTTATTCGATTTTGAAAAACTATCTTGAGCATACATTTAGGAAAGTACAATCGGAAGGCAAAATTGCCTATACGGATAAAAATGATTATGCTTGTTTCAATACAGGTTTGGTTACAAAAAATTTAGAGCCAATATTTGCTTTTTTTGAGATATATAAAAACCCTAAGGTAGGACAGAAAAGTCCACAATTCTTTTTTAAGGGTTTCGTTAAAGAAAGTGATATACAGTTTTTGAGGGTGTTCCCTGACAAACATCCGGAAATAGCAGATTTTTTTCAGAAGCCAGAGGATTTGATTTTCAATCCAAGTTGCAAGTTAATACCTCAAATAGATCATATTATTGGCGATAATCTTGATCGCTTTCCTGCTCATATTCAGGCGCTTGATGAAAATGAAAGACGTCGTAGGCTTGAAGGTGCTATTGAGGAGGTAAAGAAAAGGGTTAAAACGAATTACAAGTTGGCGGTTCCTCAGTTTTATAACAATCACATTCAGTTGCTTTTGCCTTTAAATCTTACTCCAGGATCTCCTAATCCTGATTTGGCGTTGGCAATTTATAAGTTGAGTCCTGATACATATACTGCAAGGACTTGTCTTACGCTAAAAATGGCGTATAATAATGCCAGATTAATAGTAAAACCCCAAAGTGCGTGGCTTAAACCATAATGATTCAATTAATAAAAATATGAGCCTTGAATGATATTTTTATATTTTCAAGGCTTTTTTTATCGTACCAAGAACGAGAAGGGTCAGGGTCCTGTATTCAACCGCTCGAACTTGTTCGCTTCGCTTGTCGAAGAACTCACTGTTTGAGGACTTCTGCGAGTTCGGTCTGGGTATGGCTCTGGGTAACAAGAAGATGAAAGAGCGCGTAACCAAGCTGCTCCAGGAGATGATTGACTCTGACAAGACCAGCGCCGAGTACAAGGAGCTTGCTCAGGAGTGGATTGCCAACAAGGAGGATGCCGACAAGACCAAGGAGATTGCTCCCAAGCTGCGCGCATGCATTGCTGACGGTGCTGCCAAGGGTTGCCCCGTATGCACTGAGCTCAAGACTCTTGACCACTATCTGGCCAAGCGCAGCCAGTGGATTATCGGCGGTGACGGTGCATCATACGATATAGGTTACGGCGGTCTTGACCACGTAATTGCCAGCGGTGAGGATGTCAATATCCTGGTTCTGGATACCGAGGTTTACTCTAATACCGGCGGTCAGGCCTCCAAGGCTACTCCTCTGGGTGCTATCGCTCAGTTTGCCGCTCAGGGTAAGCGTATCCGCAAGAAGGATCTGGGTATGATTGCCACCACTTACGGTTATGTATATGTCGCTCAGATTGCAATGGGTGCCTATCACGCACAGTGCCTCAAGGCTATCCGCGAGGCTGAGGCTTGGCATGGTCCTTCAATCGTAATCGCTTACGCTCCCTGTATCAACCACGGTCTTAAGGCCAAGGGCGGCATGGGTAAGAGCCAGGCCGAGGAGAAGAAGGCTGTCGAGTGCGGTTACTGGCACTTGTGGCGTTACAATCCCGCTCTTGCCGAGGAGGGTAAGAATCCGTTCTCACTCGACTCAAAGGAGCCTAACTGGGCTAACTTCCATGACTTCCTGATGGGTGAGGTCCGTTACCTCTCAGTCAAGAAGGCATATCCCAACGAGGCCGAGGAGCTCTTTGCTGAGGCTCAGCGTATGGCTCAGCTCCGCTATAAGAGCTACGTCCGCAAGACTCAGGAGAACTGGGAATAATCAGCCCAATAACAAAAAAAGAGCGCTCAAGACTGAGCGCTCTTTTTTTTGTTTATGCAAACTGTTATGAGATTGCGATGCTCTGTACGGGCTGAGCTTGCTTTTCGGCAGGCAGCTTAGGCACATCGATTGTCAGTACACCGTTCTCAACCTTGGCCGAGATCTTCTCGCGGTCTGCATCATCGGGCAGGATGTAGCTCTGATTGAACTCCTGATATGAGAACTCTCGACGGATGTAGTTGCGTTTCTTGTTCTCCTTGTTATCCTCGTTCTTGCGGACCATAGAGATTGACATTACGCCGTCGGCATCGACCTGCAGGTTCAGTTCCTCTTTCTTAAGTCCCGGAACAGCGAACTCAAGTTCGTAGTTCTTCTCATTCTCGATTACGTTCAGAGCCGGTACGCTGGCAGCGGTGCGGGTTGTGAACCAATCGTCATTCATAAAATCGTTGAACAGACTGGGTAACCAATTCTGATTGTAATTCTGATTTCTTCTTGCGAGTAACATAGTTGTAACCTCCTATACTTTAATTGTTAAACATTCTGTTTTATCCGGCTCCCTTTCGGGGCGCCTTCGCAGTATAAGAGACAAATCCGATGCCAACAAATATAGTGTGACAAATTGTCATACTATATATAATATTGTGTGACAAGCTGTCAAAGGTCAACCAGCGGAGTGGACCAAATGTCACCACTCAGACTCTTGCGCTCATTGTCTATCTTGAGCAGTGCCTCGCGAATTTTACTGTCCAGAGCATGGTCCAGGTCACAATAGCCGCAGTTGTTGATTGCGGACAGCACCTTTACTACAGTAAGTTGTCCGGTGTCGGTGGCGGGTACGTATGCGGGCTCGCGTTCATCGTTCTGGAGTACTGTCTCCAACAGGCCGGAGTCGGTCAGGGTATCAAGTGATGAGACTACGTAGCGCAGCGGAATGTGCAGCTCGTCGGCCAACTCCTTACGGGTCAGGGCTGTCTCATGTCTGTTGAACCGTTTGCAGATGCATGCCATTACCATCAGACTGTAGAAATCCTCGTGCCGACGGCTTATCTTTTCGGGTTCCTTGAAATAGTTGAAGTTGTCATTGTTCTGGCTTACATATGCCAATTCACATCCGAACAGTATTATGGCCCAGGATACGTTGAGCCAAAGGAGGAACAGCGGCAGGGCTGCGAAACCTCCGTATATGGCGTTGTAGCTGGAGAGTGAGAACTGTCCGTTGAAGTAGAGGTTCTGGAGAGCCTGAAAGAGGCATCCTGCAATGATACCCGGAATGATGGCATACTTGAACCTGACCTTGGTGTTGGGCATGAATATGTAGAATCCGGTAAGTATCAATCCTGCAACTACATATGGTAGCGCATCCTCTATGATGAATTTGGCGAATCCTCCCAGAAGCTGGAATCCTTCCATATGCGAGAGTACGCTTGATGCCAGTGCTGACATACCGCAAAGACAGATTATTCCAATGGGAATAAGCAGAATCAATGAGAAATAATCGGTTATCTTGCGGCCCATGCGGCGTGATTTTTTAACGTGCCAGATGGAGTTGAGGTTGGCTTCGATACCATCGGCCAAAGAATAGACAGAGAAGAGCAGGAACAAGAGGCCGATACCGATGAATGCGCCGCTGGATACGTACTGCATGTAGCCGTCAATGAACTGCATTACGGAGTTGAGGGATTCATTTTCACCAATGATACCGTTCTTGAGAAGTCCGGTTACGATGTTTTCGAATCCGAATCCGCGGGCAACAGCGAAAATAAGCGCCAGGATAGGCACTATGGCAAACAGAGTGGAGTAGGTGAGCGCTGCTGCACGTGTCATGACCTTGTCGTCAAGGAATGTGCGTACGGCTATCACAACGACCTTTACGGTATTGGCGATAGCGCGGCGCAGAGGCCCTTTCTGATAAAGCTCAAATGACCAGATATCCTTGGTTACGAATACGGTTATGCGGTTTATCAGTGCCTTGAGCTTGCTCTCTTTTTTATCAGCCATAGCAATTAATTGTTAGTCAGGGAACAAATGTAGTCAAAATTTCAAAAATAGTACAAAAGGGGACTGTCCCCTTTTGTATCATTTTTTGAGTTTGGCTTTGAGGAAGCGGCCGGTGTATGATTCGGGGCAGGCGGCGACGTCTTCGGGGGTGCCGCAGACTACAAGGTGGCCTCCGCGCTCGCCGCCCTCGGGACCCAGGTCTATTACGTGGTCGGCACATTTGATTACATCCATGTTGTGCTCTATTATTATTACGGTGTGACCGCGGCGTATCAGAGCGTCGAATGATTCCAGCAGCTTGCGGATATCGTGGAAATGCAGGCCGGTAGTGGGTTCATCGAATATGAATATGGTGGGATCGGCCTTCTCCAGGCTCAGGAAGTAGGCCAGTTTCACGCGCTGGCTCTCACCGCCCGACAGGGTGGATGATGACTGTCCAAGTTTAACGTAGCCCAGTCCTACCTGGCGCAGCGGCTCCAGTTTCTTGACAATGCGGCGCTCCGTGGGGTCATCGGACGAGAAGAACTCGACAGCCTGGTTTACTGTCATCTCCAGTACGTCCCAGATGTTCTTGCCCTTATAGGTTACCTCCAGGACATCGTTCTTGAAACGGCGGCCGTGACAGCTCTCGCATACCATCTGGAGGTCCGACATGAACTGCATGGATACGGTTACAACACCCTCGCCCTTGCACTCCTCGCAGCGTCCGCCCTCGGAATTGAATGAGAAATGTGTGGGCCGATATCCCATCTGATGCGACAGCGGCTGGTCGGCAAAGAGTTTGCGTATCTCATCGTAAGCCTTGACGTAGGTGACGGGGTTGGAGCGGGTGGTCTTGCCTATGGGGTCCTGATCCACAAACTCAACGGCGCGTACCATGCCTGTGTCACCCTCAATGCCCATGCACTCGCCCGGACGCTCGGTCGACTCACTGTATATATTCTTGAGGTGACGGTACAGAACATCACGCACCAGGGTGCTCTTGCCCGATCCGCTCACGCCCGTTACGACGGTCATCACGTTGAGCGGGAACTTTACGTCTATGCCGTCCAGATTGTTCTGGCGTGCACCCACCACCTTTATATAATTGTTCCACGGGCGGCGTGACTGCGGAACAGGTATGCATTCCTCGCCGGTCAGATATTTTACGGTCCAGCTATCCGAATTCTTCTCCAACTGGCTGGTGGGTCCCTGATAGATTATCTCACCGCCGTGGCGTCCTGCCTCCGGCCCCACATCAATGATATAGTCCGATGCGCGTATAATCTCCTCGTCATGCTCCACCACCACAACGGTGTTGCCTATCTCCTGCAGCTGACGCAATACCTTGATAAGCTTGTCGGTATCGCGGCTGTGCAGGCCGATGCTGGGCTCGTCAAGCACGTAGAGCGATCCCATCAGGCTGCTGCCCAGCGATGTAACCAGGTTGATACGCTGGCTCTCGCCGCCCGAAAGTGTGGCCGATGCGCGGTTAAGCGTGAGATACTCCAGACCTACATCGAGCATGAACTGTATGCGGCTGTTTATCTCTATGAGCAGACGCTTGGCTGCCTTGGCCTCATGCTCAGGCAGAGTGAGCGTATCAAAGAATTTCTTGAGTTCCGATATGGGCATCTCAACCAGCTGGTTGATGGACTTGCCGCCCACCTGTACGTAACCGGCCTCCTTGCGCAGGCGCGTTCCGTGACACTCGGGGCAGATGGTCTTGCCGCGGTATCGGGCCAGCATGACGCGGTACTGGATCTTGTACTGGCTCTTCTCCAGCATACGGAAGAATGTGTCTATGCAGGTCTCCTCCCAGCCGCGCTCGTCACGGCCGCGGCCGCTTCCGTGCCACAGGTAATCCTTCTGCTCCTGGGTTAGCTGGTAATATGGTGTGAATATGGGGAAATCATGCTCCTGTGCATGCAGGATAAAGTCATCCTTCCATTCGCTCATTACGTCACCGCGCCAGCATACCACGGCACCGTCATATACGCTCAGCGCACGGTTGGGAATGACCAGTGACTCGTCAATACCTATTATTCGGCCGAATCCCTCGCACTTGGGGCACGCACCTACGGGCGAGTTGAATGAGAACAGGTTGTCAGTAGGCTCCTCAAACTTGATGCCGTCGGCCTCAAATCGGTTGCTGAACTTATGCAGTGATGTATCGTGGGTATCGTAAAAACGCAGGGCGCACTGGCCGCCTCCCTCAAAGAATGCAGTCTCTACGGAGTCTGTGAACCGGCTCAGAGTCTCCTTTGAGTCATCGGTTGTGAGGCGGTCAATGAGCAGGTAAATCTCCTTGGTATGCCTGGAGAGTTCTTTCAGTTGCTTGCTGTCGGAGAGAAGGTCCTCAATGCGGATCATATCAGCCTTGTACTCAATGCGGGTGAATCCCTCCTTGAGCGATGTGCGCAGTTGCTCCTCCAAATCACGACCTCCGCGCATGGGCATTGGCGCCAAAACTGTAAAGCGGACTCCCTTAGGCTGTGATAGCATGAAACTTACCACATCCTCCACGCTGTGCTTGCGCACCTCCTTGCCGCTTACGGGCGATATGGTATGGCCGATGCGGGCAAACAGCAGTTTGAGATACTCGTAGATCTCAGTCTGTGTACCTACTGTGGAGCGGGGGTTGCGGTTGCCGGAACGCTGCTCAATGGCTATTGTGGGGGGCAGACCCTCTATGAAATCGCATTCCGGCTTTTTCATTCGGCCCAGGAACTGGCGTGCGTATGATGAGAGTGACTCCACATAACGGCGCTGGCCCTCAGCATACAGCGTGTCGAAAGCAAGTGATGACTTGCCTGATCCTGACAGGCCGGTAATGACTACGAACTTATCGCGCGGTATCTCCACGCTCACGTTCTTGAGGTTGTTTACCCTTGCGCCTTTTACCCTTATGGAATTATTATCACTCATCATACTGAAAGTCTTATGGTTTTATTGTGCGATGCGGAGCCCGTATGTACTCACTCCGTAACCGAACCAGTATCCCAGCCCGCCCTCAATATTGCCTGTCATATTGCTGGAGTAGGGCAACAATGCCACATGGCTGAACATAACGTTCTCATCATGTTTGCTCCAGAACCGGTATGCTACGGAGTCCATAGATGCCAGCTTGAAACTGACGCTGTCACCAAGGTGGTAAAAATAGTCAGGCATAACTATGGGATCTGAATTCCCACGGTTGACGACCGCCATGTCATTGTTGAGGCGGCTGTCATACGTGCCCATATATGAAGCCAGGTATGTGTTGTCACGCTCTACGTCCATGCTGAAAAAACGATAGTATCTGACATCGGGATGTGGTACCACATGCGCCTTGACCAGATACAGGGTATCTGCGGAACTGTGTCTCTCTACAGCTATCGAATCTATGCTTCCAAGCTGGGGGATTGTGGTTACGGCCTCGGCATAAAGGCCTTTCCAATCAACTTGGAGCCGGTATGTTCCTCCCGGTTCACCTTTAAGAGCATCTGTGGTATAGCATAATTTCAGCAGGTATTCATCTTTAAGACTAGGCAGGAGTGTGTATGTCCGGTCATTGTGTGTTACCGTAACGTTTGCGTTCAGGGCTACATGACCGATAAGGTCTGCCATCTTCTTTTTGTCATAGTTGACGGATACGGATGATGTTATAAACACCACGGGGGCACTGCCGCTTTCTATCCATCCCTCAACGACAATCATTTCGGGTGAATCGGCAAGCTCTGGCGTGCATGAGGCGGTCAGGAGCAGTATTGCCGATATGGGGCTGAATATCTTTCTCAGAATCTGCATGAATAACTTATTGATGGTATAACCGGGATTACAAGTTTAGCCAGTTTGTAGCGTATGGTCAACTCGTCCTCATCGGCTCTTATGTATCCCATGTTGTAGTTCTTGTGGGCAGTGGCGTTGAATACCGACAGGTTGATGCTCTGCTCCAGGTTACGGCGGCGTGGCAGGTTGTATGTAGCCGAAAGGTCCAGACGCATATACATGGGAAGCCTGGCAGAGTTGAAGTCATCATAATAGATGAGCAGAGAGTTGGAGAGCAGATATAGATTCTTGGGCGGAGTATAGGGGTTGCCCGATGCCATTGTGAGATTGCCTCCAAGATCAAACTTGCCGATCTTATAAGAAAAGACTGTGTTGAGTTCATGCGCCCGCTCGTGGGATGAGTGGAAGTAGGAGGGGAACAACTCTCCGTCACCCCGACGGATAGACTGGCCATATGAGTAACTTATCCATCCTGTAACCTTGCCGGCCTGCTTGGCAATCATCAGGTTTATGCCGTAATTGTATCCTGAGCATATCAGTAGGTTGTCCTCAAGCCTGTATGGATGGGTTAGGATGTCAAATATGAATCCGGTATATTCAAGTTGGTTGGTAAGTAGCTTGCCGTATAACTGGACTGAGAGCGCATACATGGACTGCTTTAGGTCCAGGTCATATGTAAGGGTTCCGAAAACTGATTGCTGAGGTTTGTAATAACGGCCTGCGGATAGCCAGAATTCGTCAGGCATCCCTGCGCTTGTCATGCCTGTCTGGCTCAGATACTGGTGTTTAATGCCGGACTCGGCAGTGAACGAACCGTATCTGTACAGGTTGAGTTCTATTGTGAGCGCAGGGTCCAGGTTTACGCACTCATATCCTTCATTCACATTGTATGCAGACAGGAGCAGATGCGGAGTAAAACCCCAACTTCTCCCGGCTTTGAACTGTCGGTTGATAGCCAGATTGCCCAGGAATGATTTCTGGACGGGCTGGGAGGGCATTATTACCTTATTGTCAGTAACATGCGGATCCTGAGGCAGTATGTGGAACAGGCTCAGGTCGGCATCAAGGTTGTAATTGTGCGGCAGGTTGATGGCGGTGCTTACTCCGGTATTGGTTATATGGGCGTTCATGTCGCCGTTAATGATCTCATTCCGTATGTCGCCCAGGAAGTTGTATCTGGAAAGAAAGACTGAAGTCTTAGATCTGACAGTCCTGCCCTGGTGCCTCCATCTGAGTGATGCCAGCGTGTTACCCCAATAGCAATTCATGTCAATCTTTGCAATACCGTATGTGGTCTTTCCAATATCATGACTCCATAAGGCGTTGAGATCTATAGTGTTGCGCGAGTCTATCCGGTGTAACAGAGTTAAGTTGGCATCGGTGAACCCGTATCTTAATGGATTGCCGTCATACTCAAGCAACGGTCCGTAAATGGCATTGATGAATGAGCGTCTGACAGAGAGGGTCAGGTATGTATCGGCCGACAGAGGGGCATGCAGTGTACCCTGTCCGGATATTAGTCCCAGCGATGCGGTTCCAGACAGGCGTGCAGGAATGGTGTCAACATGGTCAAGTGACAGATAGGCACCGATATGAGGTGTTCTGGTTGACGTGCTGAACTCCACTTTAGGCAAATGGTCCTGATTGAAAAGAGAGAACAGACCGGTAAAATTCATGTTTCCGTAGACCGGGATGTCTGACACGGTAATGATGTTATGTGATGATTCGCCACCCTGAACATGCAGGCCTCCCGTTTGTTCGGAGTTGGTTGATACTCCTGGCAGTGACTGAAGGTAGAGTATGGGGTCCGTATAGCCGAACATCCTGGGATAAGTCTCCATGAGTTTTGCGTCAATGCGCAGACCGGAAGCCATTGTGCCGCTTATGGCCGACAGGTTACGGTGTTCTATGAGGGTAACCTCCGGAATGGTAGAGTAGATGGTGTCCTCCTGCCCCATTACAATCAGAGTATGCGGCAAGAGGGTCATAAATATGATTGTCCTGATTATTCTGTTCATTCTTGTTCCGGGATAACCGTACATTGTTATCCTACTCAACCTTTCTTTGTAAACGGCCTGCAAAATTACCGAAAATAACCGAAAAAAAACAGTAACTTTACGGAGCAAATCAGAATGCTTCAATATGTTCTCACGCAAGACACGATACGCTATCATGGCTCTGACAATACTGGCCAGGGAATATGGTCAGGCCGCAGTTCCGATGAGCCGGATTTCGGAGGAACAGAATGTGCCTATCCGTTTTCTGGAGGGTATATTCCTTCAGTTGCGTAATGAGGGAATGCTTGTCAGCGAGCGTGGAGTGAGCGGCGGTTACCGTCTGGCTAGGCCTCCCCGTGAAATCAAGGTTCTTGACGTTATCCTGGCCATGGGTGAGAAGGTGGGAATGATATCCTGTCTGGATATATGCGGCAACTCGTTTGAATGTGAGTTCGGTCTTGACAGGGAGAAATGCCGCATCAGGGATATGTTCGGTGATATCCAACAGATTATTCACGCCAATCTTTCTTCACGTACCCTTGAAGATTTTGTTTGATTTCCTTTGATAGTACATTATAATGGTGTAGTTTTGTGCTCCGTAATACTACATCAATTCTATGTACTTTAAATATTGCAATCTGAAATCCTTTACGCCCCTGCTGGCGGCATATCTGCTCTTTTCATCATGCCAACACAGGGAAACGGATAATGTAGAGACGGACAATCTTCAGGGAAGCATCTCAATATCAGGCGCATTCGCACTCTATCCAATGGCAGTGGAGTGGACCAACGAATTCTCTGCCCGGCATCCGGCCGTGCGTATAGACCTGTCATCGGGCGGCGCCGGTAAGGGTATGACCGATGTTATTAACGGAATGGTTGATTTTGCCATGCTGTCACGTGAGCCGCATGATGAGGAGCGTGAGAAAGGCGCAATTGACTTTACCGTCGCCAAGGATGCGGTGCTGCCGGTATTCAGTTCATCCAATCCTTTACGTGACAAGATACTGGAGCACGGTATAACCTCCGATGATGCCCGCAAGATATGGGTAACAGGAGAATATACAACCTGGGGGCAGCTGCTGGGCACCTCCGATAACAATCCTATCCATGTATATACCCGCTCCGATGCATGCGGCGCAGCCCAGACGTTTGCCGCCTGGTTTGATGCGGTGCAGGAGGACTTGGGCGGTACCGCTGTCTATGGAGACCCCGGAATATCCAAGGCGGTGATAGACGATCCGCTTGGTATAGGTTTCAACAACATGGCATACGCCTATGACTCCGAGACCCTGAACATGCAGGAGGGCCTTTCCGTCCTGCCATTGGACATTGACGGGAACAAAAGCGTAAGTGACGATGAGAAACTTTATGACACCCGTTCCAGCATAGCCAAAGCCATAGAGGAGGGCCGCTTCCCGGCACCCCCGTCACGTAACCTTTATCTGGTTACAAAAGGTGTCCCGGCCGATACCGCATCGCTGGAATTCCTTAAGTTCGTGATATCCGAGGGTCAGGAGTTCAACGAGCCCAACGGGTACGTGCGCATATCTAATGCATCGGCCCGTGAGTCAATGCGCAAGCTTAACGGCGGTCGTAAGGGTGTAGGTCTGCGGCGTGACAACACGCGACTGATGACCCTGCTGGCCGGTATTGTGGTGGTGCTGCTGTTCATGACCGCAGGGGTTCAGTTGCTGCTTCGGTCCCGTTCCAAACGCAGAGTCTTCCGCCAGAGGATGTCGGAGACCATGATGGTGATACTCTCATTCTCATCGGTGGCGCTGCTGATAGCTCTGCTGGCTGCACTATGGGGTAAGGCTGCTCCCATGTTTGACAAGAGCACCTTGGGTGAACTGCTTACCGGTACGCAGTGGAAACCGTCGCAGGGACTGTTCGGATTCAGGCCGTTCATACACGGTACGCTGGCTGTCACGCTGCTGAGCATCTGCTTCTCGCTGCCGCTGTCGCTGCTTACGGCAGTGTTCATCACCGAGTATGCTCCGCGTTTCCTCAAGCATATAGTCAATCCGGCTTTGGATATATTGGCATCGCTTCCGTCGGTTATTTTCGGTCTCTGGGGTGTGCTGACGCTTATCCCCAAGTTCGGCTATTCGTTGCTGACGGCTTCACTGGTGTTGGGAGTTATGGTGCTGCCTATTATGGTGAGCCTGTTCTGTGAGATATTCGCAACTGTGCCGGACGATATGCGGGAGTCATCATTCGCACTTGGTGCCACACGCTGGCAGACCACACGCAAGGTAGTGCTCCGTAAATCCCTGCCCGGTATATTCGCGGCTGTGGTGCTGGCCCTGTCCAAATGCATAGGCGAGACCATTGCCGTGATGATGGTGTGCGGATGCCTGCCGCGTCTGCGCGGTTCGCTGCTGGATCCGTTCTATACCCTGCCGGCCCTGATAGGCAATAACTACGGCGAGATGGCATCTATCCCTCTGTACGAGTCTGCCATCATGTTTGCAGCGCTGCTGCTCCTCCTATTGGTGCTGCTGTTCAACATATTGTCACGTGTAATCCTTTACAGAATAGAGAAAAACAGTTGATATGAATCATATACGTAAAATACAGATAGAAGAGAAAGTGATGCGGGGCGTGATGCTGGCGGCCACTCTCATTGTTCTTGGAGCGGTTGTAAGCATTCTGGCTACCATTCTGATAAGGGGCAGCAAGGCGCTCTCGTGGGATATGGTTTCCAGGTTCCCGGGCAAGGAGTGGAACACCGCCCCCGACGGCGGATTCCTGAACGCCATACTGGGATCACTCTATGTGGTGGTGCCGGCAGCGGTGATAGGTGCGTGCATCAGCATTCCTGTAGTGTTCTATATCACAATGTATAAGCGCAGGAGCACGGGAGTATCGTACATAATCCGTCTGGCATTCGATGTACTGTACGGAATTCCCCCCATCGTATATGGCGCATTCGCATTCCTGGTCATGGTGGGCGTGGGCATGAGGGCATCGGTCCTGGGCGGTATCATGGTAACGGTCCTGCTCATTGTGCCCATGATGATACGCTCCGGTGACGAGATTGCCAAGACCGTGCCCGATGAGATGGTGGATGCCATCTATTCGCTTGGCGCAACCAAGTGGGAGACTGTATGGGTAGTGCTCAAGCATATACTCCCGGGCATGCTTACCGCATTCCTGCTGGCAGTGGGCAGGGCCATAGGCGATGCCGCTGCGGTTATGTTCACGGCCGGATTCTCGGACCAGCCGGCCCGTTCGCTTTCGGACCCCACCGCCACGCTGCCGCTTGCCGTATTCAACTGGATAGGCATGCCCGATCCGTTCCCCGGCCGTGCTTACGCCGCCGCATTGGTGCTGACAATACTGGTGCTGGTACTGAGCATAGTAAGCAGAGTTATTACACGCAGAATTACCCGTCTTAATAAATAAACATCATGACAGAAAACAAATCCGAATCGCTGGTGGTTGAAAGACTCAACGTATCCATAGAGGGTCAGCCTATTCTGAAAGACATAAACGTATCATTTCCTGTCAACAGGATAACCTGCATAGTAGGTCCGTCAGGTTGCGGCAAGAGTACGCTGCTACGCTGCCTTAACCGTCTGACCGAGAATATTGACGGGTTTAGCATAGACGGCCGCGTGCTCATAGACGGTCAGGATATCGTTACCGCCGATGACGAGCAGCTGATAGAGTTGCGCCGTCACGTAGGCCTGGTGCCTCAGCGTCCTTGTCCGCTGCCCATGTCCATATATGATAATGTGGCCTACGGATGCCGTATACACGGAATGCACAGGCGCAGGCAGGAGATGGACGAGACAGTAGAGAAATACCTGAGTGAGGTGGGACTATGGGATGAGGTAAAAGACCGTCTGCGCCGTCCGGCTGCCCGCCTGTCAATAGGCCAGCAGCAACGTCTGTGCCTGGCCCGCAGCCTTGCCGTTGAGCCCGATTTCATACTGGCCGATGAGGCTACCAGCGCCCTTGACCCGATATCGAGCAAGACCATCGAGGAACTGTTTGTAAGGCTCAAGGATAAATATACAATCATTATGGTGACACATACCCTGCCGCAGGCTCTGCGCATTGCCGATCATGCGGTGTTCATCTATCTTGGAGAGGTGGTTGAGGAGGGGCCTGCATCGCAGGTGTTCAAATCACCGCAGAATGAGCTTACCAAGAGATACCTTTCCGGATTATTCAGTTGAAACACAATGATATGAGTTCAAATCAGCTTACTCACTTAAACGAACTTGAGGCCGAGTCCATATTCATCTTGAGAGAGGTGGCCGCACAGTTTGAAAAGCCGTGCATACTGTTCTCGGGAGGCAAGGACTCCATTGTCCTCACTTATCTGGCATACAAGGCCTTCTTTCCCGCTAAGATACCGTTCCCGCTTGTACATATAGATACAGGACACAATTTCCCCGAGACGCTGGTCTATCGTGATGAACTTGTAAAACGTCTGGGAGCCGACCTGGTGGTAGGTTCGGTCCAGAAGTCCATCGATGAGGGCAAGGTTGTGGAGGAGAAGGGATTCAACGCCAGCCGCAACAAACTGCAGACTGTGACCCTGCTGGATACACTGGCGGAGCACAAGTTTGACTGTGCCTGCGGAGGTGCCCGCCGTGATGAGGAGAAGGCACGCGCCAAGGAGCGCATATTCTCACACCGCGACGAGTTCGGACAGTGGAACCCCAAGAACCAGCGCCCTGAGCTTTGGAACATATTCAACGCCAGGAAAGAGCCGGGCGAGCATTTCAGGGCATTTCCCATCAGCAACTGGACCGAGATGGACGTTTGGCAGTACATCTATCAGGAGAAAATAGAGCTGCCCAGTCTGTACTATACGCATACGCGCAAGTGTTTCTTCCGCGACGGGCAGTGGCTTGCCGCCGATCCAGATTTCATACCCCGCCGCCCCGAAGAGGTGGTCCAGGAGCGTGAGGTGCGTTGCCGTACCATAGGTGATGTGACCTGTACCGGACTTACGCTATCGCACGCCCATTCACTTGAGGAGATAATTGACGAGATTGCATCCACCCGCGTTACCGAGCGTGGCGGCCGTGCCGACGACAAACGTTCCGAGACGGCAATGGAGGACAGAAAGAAACAGGGTTATTTCTAATCGGAAAGGTCTATGCAGAACAATGGATATCTAGAGATGAAACTGCTGCGGTTCACTACCGCCGGCAGTGTGGATGACGGAAAGAGTACGCTCATAGGCCGTCTGCTGTATGATTCAAAGTCAATCTTTGAGGATCAGCTGGAGGCTGTCGAGGAGGCTTCGCGCAGCCGAGGCAACGAGGAGGTCAACCTGGCGCTGCTTACCGACGGCCTGCGTGCCGAGCGTGAGCAGGGCATAACCATAGATGTGGCCTACCGGTACTTTGCCACCCCTAGGCGCAAGTTCATAATAGCCGATACCCCGGGACACATACAATACACTCGCAACATGGTTACGGGCGCATCGACAGCCGATCTGGCTGTGATTCTGGTGGATGCCCGTCACGGGATAATGGAGCAGACCGTAAGGCACTCCTGCATAGCATCGCTGCTGCGTATCCCCAAGGTTGTGGCGGCTGTGAACAAGATGGACCTGGTGGATTTTGACGGCAAGGTGTTCGATGAAATCCGTACAGCCTACAATGCCATGATCCAAAAGAACGGACTTGAGTTCAAGGACGTGATATTCATTCCTATGTGCGCCAAGGACGGTGACAATGTGGTGTCCCGCTCTGAGCGTATGTCATGGTACGATGGACCGTCGCTGCTGGAATTGCTGGAAGAGATAGAGATTCCTGCCGGCGATGCCGACAGCATGCGTTTTCCGGTGCAGTATGTCATAAGGCCCATATCACGGCAGTTCCCCGATTTCAGGGGATACGGCGGCCGCATCGCCCAGGGTGCCATCCGCGTGGGTGACAGGATAGAGGTGTTGCCATCGGGCTCAAAGAGTACCGTTACAGGCATTTGGCTGGGTGAGAAGAAGAAGGAGCAGGCGGTTGCGGGCGAATCGGTCTGCATCACCGTCAAGGATGATATCGACATAAGTCGCGGCGACGTGATTGCATCGGACAGCGGCGTAAAGCCGTCCATGAGCAATGTCTTTGTGCTGGATGTGTGCTGGCTGCGTACATCACCGTTAGTGTGCGGCAAGCGTTACACCATACGTCACACAACGCAGGAGGTGACCGGTATAGTTAAGGAGATAGAGTACAAGTTGGACATTGACAAGCAGGAGAAAGTCTATGGTATAGAGCAACTTACAGCCAATGACATTGCGCGCGTACATCTTAAGACCGCCGCTCCGCTTGTGTTTGATTCGTACCGCGACAACCGCACCATGGGTTCGCTTATATTTATTGACGGGACAAATGACACCGTTGGTGCCGGAATGATAGTAGAGAGCTATGACTAAGGAACAGAAGATTGCCCTTGTGGCAGAGAAGAATGCCGAGTGGGCGGGCCTTGGTGCCTTGGAGAGTGCCCAGGCGGCAGTCCGGTGGGCAGTTGAAACATTCGGCCTACGCGCCGCACTCTCCACCAGCCTCAGTTATGAGGACCAGGCCGTGACCGATATGATAGCCCGTCACGGCAAGGAGAGCGCCCGAATATTCACCCTCGATACCGGCCGTATGTTCCCCCAGATATATGACCTGATAGACCGCACCAACCGCAGGTACGGTATCCGCATCGATGTGTTCTTTCCGGATTACGCCAGGGTGCAGGAGATGGTCCGGGAGCACGGAATCAACCTGTTCTATGACAGCGTGGAACTGCGCCACCTGTGCTGTGACATACGCAAGATAGAACCGCTTAAACGCGCCCTCAAGGGTGTTGACGTGTGGATAACCGGACTCCGTCGCTCGCAGTCTGTAACCCGCACCGACATGCAGATAATAGAATATGACACCGCCGATGACGTAATCAAACTCAATCCGCTCATGCTGTGGAGTGAGGCCGAAGTGATTGATTACGTCAAATCCAACAATGTACCTTACAACAAGATGCATGAGCAGGGCTACCCCAGCATAGGATGCCAGCCTTGCACCCGTGCCATCAACCCCGGCGAGGATATCCGCGCCGGCAGATGGTGGTGGGAGAACCCCGACAAACGCGAGTGCGGCCTCCACAGCCGCCAAAAATGATACAAAAGGGGACAGTCCCCTTTTGTATCATTTACAGGATTTTCAGTGCGATCCAGGCGCAGGCCTCGGCATCGGCCAGTGCGTGGTGATGATTCTCCAGTTGATAACCGCAGGCTGCGGCAACCGTCTGCAGCTGATGGTTTGCTAACGATGGCAGTTTTCTGCGTGAGCAGCATAGTGTATCGTAGAATTCATAATCGGGATAATCCATCTGATATGTGCGGAACACCGCCTTAAGGCAACCTTCATCAAAAGGACTGTTGTGGGCCACAAGCGGCAGTCCCTGAATCATAGGCTCTATCCTGGCCCAGACATCGGGAAACACGGGAGCGCCGTCCGTGTCGCGGCTGCATAATCCATGCACACGCTGACACCAGTAGTTGTAGTAATCGGGCTCCGGCTTGATGAGCGAGTAGAACGAGTCCACAATCTCACCATCGCGCACAATCACCACACCCACCGAGCAAACCGAACTCCGCTCGCTGTTGGCCGTCTCAAAGTCAATCGCTGCAAAATCTTTCATCTTTGGATAAAATAAAGTACAAATGTGCGCGCTCGTGGTCAGTGAGCAGCATTCAACGTCAGCATTTACAGGGACGAAAGATATGCCATATATTTGTGAATCAGGTCGGAGTAAGACATATTTCCTGATTCAAACTGTTCATAGTCCAGATCGGATATCCGTTCCCGAATATCTGTTCCGTCATATACAGCAGTGAGATAACGGCCCCTTTCTCCCGGTTCAACGTGAATGTCCTGAAAATGCTCCAGAAAATCATCGGCCTTAACATAATTGATGGCATATTCCACTTTTCTCGTTCTGCCGGGATAAGCCGATATGACGCCTTTTTTTTCAAGGTCGGCAATATCCCTTAAAGCGGTATCAAGAGAGACAGTACCCAGGTGGGACCAGTTCTGCGCGGTAAGTTTTGCCTCCTTACCGTCTAGAAAAATGTTCAGCACTCTCCTTTGCCTTTGGGACAGTTCCACCCCGGAGAATTCGCGCCAAAATACCGATTTGTTCAGGATTCCGCTCAGTGTTTCCAGTGAACTGTCCACAGCTCTGCCAAGGCAGGCGACATACCATTCCAGCCAGGGGGTAATAACTCCGTCATTTGAGAAGCGCTGAGTTCTCTCAAGAATGGTATAATAGTCTTTCTTCTCTTTTTCTATTTCTCGTGACATACTGAAGAAACGTCCGTTTCCTCCGCCTATCGCTGCCAGAGCCATATCTGCAATTGCCCTTCCTATACGACCGTTGCCATCATCAAAAGGATGTATGCTTACGAATATAAGATGTGCTATGGCAGACCTGATGATGTTGGAGATTCCGGTCTCGTTGTTGAACCAGTATATGAATTCTTCCATATAGTCGTTCACGTCAGAGGCGGGTGGTGCCATATAATGGACTTTTTCACGCCCCATGGAACCGGATATTACCTGAACGTCTCCTTTCCGGTAGTTTCCCACTGTAATCGGATAAGATCCGCTTTTCCCTGTGGGGAATAGAGCGCTGTGCCACCCAAAGATGCGTTCCCTGTCAAGGGGGATGTTGCAGTTACGCGTTGCATCCAGCATCATATCCACTACACCCTCCATAAAATGGGTCGTGGTGCCTGTGGTCTGGATGTTGGTGACACCCAGGCGCCGCACGATGGAAGAACGTACATCGTCTGTATTCAGTTTGATTCCTTCTATGCGGAAAGAAGACACGATGTCCTGGGTGAGAATCTCTATAGATGCGCCAGACCGGTCATCTTCCGCAAGAGAGGCAATCCGGCCATGAAGATAACCGATGCTGGAACTGACCTTTTCAACAAGTGCCGATATCTTGTCTTTATCCCAGTCGAAGTTCATCCAATCGTATCTTTCGTATATCCACATAGTTGATTCTTAATTTAATTCGCAACAAATATATGTATTTGCGAATAAATGGCAAAATTAACTCGCATATATTGCGAATAACAATTCGACCCCTGGACACAAATGGATCGCATCTCTATGTCATAAGGCTGTCACTGTGGCTCTTATATTTTCGACAATTGTATAATTGTATTTTAATAACCTATTATCCTGTCTTTGTATGCTTCCCAGTTTTGTCCGGCAGTCTTATATGTATCTACTGCATCCATAGGCACATATATCTTACCATCACTTTTAAACCAGAATGTCGATTCATCTCCAGACAGAATTGGAGGTTGTGACGCAGTGAAATAGTAGTCTTCTATCTCACATGGATTGGAGCGGAAAGCCTGCAGTCCTATTTCCTTAATGTTGTCCATGATAGTGACCTTCTTCAGGTTACTGCAAAGCAAGAAAGCAAATCCTCCAATTGAATTAACTTCGCCAGGAATGGTAATCTCTGCAGGGAGATCAGGTGCCGCAAGATATATTTTTCCATTAAATACTACGTACTTTCCATTTGCACACGTATGTGTTCCTGAAAAAGTACTGATAGAGGTACAACCTGAAAACTTATCTTCAATATTTGCCTCACCATCTACGCATTCAGGAATATTGATAGAAACAAGATTATTGCATCCGCTTACAGAGGGTATTTCTTCAATACATTCCGGAAAAGTAATAGAAACCAATGTGGTCTGATTTGTAAACATAGAAGCATAGAAACTATTCACATCATCCCATTCTTTAGGTAAATACCTGATGTTTCCACTGAACTCAATTACTCCCTGACCATCATTGTATGTGTTTGACTTAATTGTGATATCTCCATTGTTGCCGAGATACCAAGGTTCGATGGAATAACCGAAATCTAAACCGGCATTTGGTGTTATAGGTTGTCCATCTGTAGTAGTATAGTATATTTTATGCCAGTTTCTGGCTACAATGGTATATTGACTCCAAGTTACGTCAGCGTCATAATTGCTCTTATCGGATTCCGCTACAAAAATCTTCAAGGCTGGTGCGCAGTCTGTAAACACATCAGTTCCGATGGCTGCGGGTGTACTGTTTTGGCTATATACTGTTTCCAAAGAACTGCAGCCTTTAAAAGCTTCATCTCCTATGGAAACTATATCATTCACAAGATTGATTGAATTAAGTGATGTGCATCCGGCAAAAGTGTTGTTTCCTATGTTTGTTGTCTGAGACAGATTCACAGACCTCATATTCGCACAGTTCTCAAATACTCCATCATTAATATACCTTATATTATCGGGAATCTTAACATTATTATGCTTGTTTGGCGCAAATGCCAGCAGGTATTCTCCATCAATAAGGAACTGATGGTCACTGCTTGCCAGATTGCCGCTGAAGTACTGCAATGAAGTGCATCCTTTAAAAGCATTGGTTCCGATTGTGGTGACGTTGTCTGGAATATTGATCTCTTCAAGTGATGTGCATCCGTTGAAAGCATTGTCAGGAATTGCGGTAAGGGTTCCAGGCAATATTACGTTCTTGAGTGCAGTTAAACCGGCAAATGACGGTAATCCCAGTTCGGAAGGGAAATATGCAAGTTCATACACAGACATGATTGAACTCTTCTCTGCATCTGTGAAGGCCGGGTAGGAGGTGACAGCTGCGGCTTCGGCAAATGATACTTCACCGTCATTGTTGCCATCAAAGTGTGATACACAGTATGATTTGAAGGCATCATCAACAAACTGGATGTTCTCATTAGTGAAACCTGTGGCAACAGACTGGTAGTAAAAACCGACATTAAAAGCTGATTTCAGCCATGCTGTATGGTGAGGGTTGCCGTTGGCAATAATCATAGCGTCACGGGGAGTAGCTTTCTGCTCCGAACTGAAGCATGAAAAGTAACGTGTATTGGCGCCCTTTGAATTGGCATTGAATGAGTTGTTTAATGTTATGCTTCCGTTTTGGGGAGTGGCAATAAATTTCTTGTCATTTGAGATGGTGAACATACAACCGCTGCTGATATCGCTTATCTGAACAGATGAAACAGACGTTGTGGCAGGAAGAGCGGACAAGGCCAATTGCATATAGCTGACTAAAAAATTGAAGTCAGGATTTGTGGCATCTATGTTATTGTCCTGTGAAGCTGTGTATTCAGCATAAACAACTATAGGTACGTCTGTTCCATCACCCCTTTGAGATGAAAAATCTACAGAAATAGGATTGTAGTCCTGCTCATCAACTACTGCCATTTCCTTTTTATAATCCAGTAGAAATACCAATTTGTCTCCTGCTGAAATAGTTCCTGTCAGGTTCGTGGGAGTAAAAGAGGATGATATGCCATTGTTGTCGGCATTCAGGTAGCCACCCAATTGTTTTCCTTTAGTTAGGTTCAGGACAACAAGCCTGTCATTCTTAGTCCAGTTGATTTTTACAACCGAAGATAGAGAGGCTTTTGTGTCAGCTTGTCCTTCGGATTTGAACTCCGGCATTACTGCCGTAAAATTACATTGTATTTCCTGTGTGGTTTTGGTTTTTAAATTTTCTGTCAAATTATCTGAGCATGACAGTATGGTCACAGCAGCAAAAATGGCTGTTGACACTAAAACAGTTTTTGTTACCATATAGACTTTGTTTTTGTTATTCATCAAGAAAACCTCCATTAGTAAATGATGAGATTAAAACAGGATTCGTGTAAGTTAACTCAATCACCTTAACTTCCATTTTTTGATAAAATCTCTTTTGTCTGACTTCTTTTTTCTTCATAATGGAAACTGTTTGAGATTAATACCCGGTTTGAAAGCAGAGTTTCATTAGGACTTTTTATATAAATATCATATTGTGTTCTGTTAGGCTCGGGCAGAACAATAAAACACAACGAAAGTGTGAGCCCACATAACCCTTTCCTACAGAGGGCTCTGGACTGCCGCAAGACGGAATAAGATTTGTGAAAAGCTCACACCGACCGTCTATAGTATGAGCTGTCGCTCAATTATAGTCAGCATGAGCGTGTATCCTCATTCCCTGTCTTGCTTAAGAATTGTCCAGATTCTCTGTGCAGGAATAAAGCTATACGCTTTCTTAATATGTCAATATAGTTGCAAAGAGTAACAAATAACAACTATACCTAATTGCAAATATACGTATTTTATGGAAATACAATATGTTTGATTGTTTTTTTTCCGGTTACAGGAGCCGGACTATGGGTTTGGGGAGCATCGTGGAGTGGCGTAAGCGTAGCCCCCTGGAGGATCCCGTTAAGAACGCCGCTTCGTTTAACGACCGTTAAGTCCCGAAGGGAATTAAAAGGGAGGCGTTCGGCGTTTAGGGTCCGGAAGGGAGGCGGAGTAGCCACGGAGCGTTGTCTCCCCAAACCCATAGTTCGGCGGTGCTTCCAAATATGTTGATAAATAGAAGATATGCTTAGAAGGAAATAAGGTGGGAAATGACTAACTTTGCACATCAAAATTTTGCAACTGAAATGATTATCTTTTTCAAGAACCCTACGGGCACGATTGTTGCCACTGAGACTGCTTCAAAACTGCAGGCAGAGGATGTTAAGAAACTGAGCTGGCTTTATGGTAATGCCACGGCTCTGGATCAGGAATCACTGGAAGGTTTCTTTGTGGGACCGCGCCGTGAGATGATTACCCCCTGGAGCACCAACGCCGTTGAGATTACCCAGAACATGGGACTCAAGGGCATAAGCCGTATAGAGGAGTATTTCCCGGTAGCCAGTGCCGATGCAGACTACGACCCCATGCTGCAGCGCCTGTACAAGGGACTTGACCAGAAGATATTTACTGTGGATATCAAGCCGCAGCCCATTCTGTTCATCGATGATCTGGACTCTTACAACGAGCAGGAGGGGTTGGCACTCTCCAAGGAGGAGATTGACTACCTGCATAAGGTAGAGGGTGAGCTGGGTCGCAAGCTGACCGACAGCGAGGTGTTCGGATTCGCCCAGATCAACTCGGAGCACTGCCGCCACAAGATATTCGGCGGAAAGTTCATTATTGATGGCAAAGAGATGGAGTCATCACTGTTTAGTTTGATCAAGAAGACTACTCAGGAGAACCCCAACCGCATCCTTTCGGCTTATAAAGACAACGTGGCATTCGCACAGGGTCCGGTTGTAGAGCAGTTTGCGCCGGCCGATCACTCCACATCCGATTGGTTCATAATCAAGAATATAGAGACCGTAATATCTCTTAAGGCCGAAACACACAACTTCCCCACCACGGTTGAGCCGTTCAACGGCGCATCGACCGGTACAGGCGGTGAGATCCGCGACCGTATGGGTGGCGGTACAGGTTCATGGCCTATTGCTGGTACCGCGGTCTATATGACATCATATCCCCGCAATGATGAGAGCCGTACATGGGAAAAGCCCATGAAAGAGCGCAAGTGGCTCTATCAGACTCCAGAGCAGATCCTGATCAAGGCTTCTAACGGTGCATCGGACTTTGGCAACAAGTTCGGACAGCCGCTTATCTGCGGCTCACTGCTTACCTTTGAGCATCAGGAGAACGGCGAACAGTACGGTTACGACAAGGTGATAATGCTGGCCGGCGGCGTGGGCTACGGCACCAAGCGTGACTGCATCAAGGGCACTCCCAAGAAAGGCAACAAGATTGTGGTGCTGGGAGGTGACAACTACCGCATCGGTCTTGGCGGCGGTTCTGTTTCATCGGTTGAGACCGGACGTTACTCATCGGGTATTGAGCTGAACGCTGTACAGCGTGCCAACGCCGAGATGCAGAAACGTGCCTACAACGTGACACGCGCTCTGTGCGAGGAGGATACCAACCCCATAGTTTCAATCCACGACCACGGTTCGGCCGGTCACGTGAACTGTCTGTCCGAACTGGTTGAGGAGTGCGGCGGTCTGATTGACATGAGCAAGCTGCCGGTTGGTGACAAGACCCTGTCATCAAAGGAGATAATCGCCAACGAGTCACAGGAGCGTATGGGCCTTCTGATTGATGAGAAGCATATTGAGCATGTACGCAAGATTGCCGAGCGTGAGCGCGCCCCGATGTACGTGGTGGGTGAGACCACCGGCGATGCCCGTTTTGCCTTTGAGCAGGCTGACGGCGTACGTCCGTTTGACCTGGCTGTGAGCCAGATGTTCGGTTCATCTCCCAAGACCTATATGGTTGATGAGACCGTTGAGCGCAAGTATGAGAACGTTACATATTCCGATGATAAGATTGAGGAGTACCTTGGTAACGTGCTGCAGCTGGAGGCTGTGGCCTGCAAGGACTGGCTCACCAACAAGGTTGACCGCTCCGTGACAGGTAAGATTGCCCGCCAGCAGTGTCAGGGTAAGCTGCAGTTGCCGCTCTCTGACTGCGGTGTCGTAGCTCTTGACTATCGTGGCAAGAAGGGTATCGCAACTGCCATCGGTCATGCTCCGCAGGCCGGTCTGGCCGATCCCGCCGCAGGTTCAGTCCTGTCAGTTGCCGAGTCGCTGACCAACATCGTGTTCGCTCCTTTGGCACAGGGACTCAAGACCGTATCGCTCTCTGCCAACTGGATGTGGCCCTGCCGCTCACAGAAGGGTGAGGATGCACGTCTGTATAAGGGCGTCAAGGCTCTGTCGGACTTCTGCCTTGAATTAGGAATCAATGTTCCTACAGGTAAGGATTCACTCTCCATGACCCAGAAGTACCCCGACGGAAGCAAGGTGATTAGCCCGGGTACCGTGATAGTTTCATCGGGCGGTGAGGTGTCGGATATACGCAAGGTGGTATCACCTGTGCTTGCAGACCGCAAGGACAGCGTACTCATTCATATAGACTTCAGCTTTGACTCTCAGAAGCTTGGCGGTTCGGCACTGGCTCAGTCACTTGACCGCATAGGCAGTGACGTTCCCACCGTAAAGAACCCCGAGTATTTTGCCGATGCATTCAACGCAGTACAGAAACTCATTGACAAGCGTCAGGTGCTGGCCGGTCATGATATATCGGCCGGCGGTCTGGTGGTAACCCTGCTTGAGATGTGCTTTGCCAATCCTAAGGGCGGTCTGGAGGTAAGTCTGGACAAGCTGACAGGCAAGGACCTTACAAGCATGCTGTTTGCAGAGAACCCGGGCGTTGTGCTCCAGGTGGAGAGCAAGAAACTGGATGCTGTAAGTTCTTACCTTGATGAGGCTGGCGTTGGCTACGCCGTAATTGGTCGTCCGGCCGATGCACGCACACTCTACATACGTCGCGGCAAGAAGGACATCACTATCGATATTGACAAGATGCGTGACCTCTGGTACAAGACATCATATCTGCTGGACCGCAAGCAGTCAATGAACGGCTGTGCCGACAAGCGTTACAGAAACTACTCAAAACAGCCCATGGACATCAAGATTGCCTACAACTTTACAGGCAAGCTGAGTCAGTTCGGACTGGATCCCGACCGCCGCACACCGAGCGGTGTCAAGGCTGCAATAATCCGTGAGAAGGGTACCAACGGTGAGCGTGAGATGGCTTATACACTGTGGCTGGCCGGATTTGATGTAAAGGACGTTACCATGACCGACTTGGTTAGCGGCCGCGAGACTCTGGACGATATCAACATGATTGTGTTCTGCGGCGGATTCTCCAACTCGGACGTTCTGGGCTCTGCCAAGGGCTGGGCCGGTGCGTTCCTGTTCAATCCCAAGGCCAAGGAGACACTGGACCGCTTCTATGCACGTAAGGACACCCTGTCACTGGGTATCTGCAACGGCTGCCAGCTGATGATTGAGCTGGGACTCATCAATCCCGATTATGAGAAGCAGGCTCACATGCTGCACAATGACTCACACAAGTTTGAGTCGGCATTCCTGGGCCTTACAATACCTCAGAACGAGAGCGTTATGTTCAAGACTCTGGGCGGAAGCCGCTTAGGCGTGTGGGTTGCTCACGGTGAGGGCAAGTTCTCACTGCCTTACCCCGAGGACAAGTACAATGTGATAGCCAAATACACCTATGCCGATTATCCCGCCAATCCCAACGGATCGGACTACAACGTGGCCGGTATAGCAAGTGCCGACGGCCGTCACGTAGCAATGATGCCACATCCCGAGCGCGCCATATTCCCGTGGCAGTGCGGATACTATCCCGCCGAGCGCCAGGATGATGAGATTACCCCGTGGATTGAGGCATTCGTGAATGCCCGCAAGTGGGTTGAGGCTCAAAAGTAACTGTATAATGCTATTTGACCTTTTCATCACCTTTTTTAAAATAGGGCTGTTCACCATAGGCGGTGGATATGCCATGATCCCGCTGTTGCAGCGCGAGGTGGTGGAGCACAAAGGTTGGCTTAAAGACGAGGACTTCCTGGACCTGATGGCAATTGCCCAGTCAGCTCCGGGAGTCTTTGTTGTTAATATGGCCATATTTGTGGGCTACAGGGTGCGTGGCAAGAGGGGCAGCGTTGCGTGCGCCTTGGGAGCAGCAATGCCGTCAATCATCATCATCCTGGCCATAGCGTTGTTTGCAGGCAGTTACCGTGACAATGAGATTGTGGAGAATGTGTTCAAGGGCATACGTCCCGCTGTCATTGCACTTATACTTACTCCCACCATCCGTCTGGCATCAAAGGCGGGTCTGAACAAATGGACCTGGTGGGTGCCGGTGGTTACCGCACTGCTTATCTGGTGGATAGGGATATCGCCGGTCTGGATCATACTGGCGGCCATTGTGGGCGCAATTCTGTATTACATACTTAAACTCAGGAAGTCATGAACGGCATTGTAATCTGGATGAAACTGTTCTGGACCTTCTTTAAGATTGGCCTGTTCGGGTTTGGCGGAGGCTACGGCATGCTCTCGCTGATACATAATGAGGTGGTTGAGAAACAGCATTGGATTTCAAATTCAGAGTTTACCGATATCGTAGCCGTAAGTCAGATGACTCCGGGTCCGATAGGCATAAACTCGGCCACATACGTGGGATTCAAGGCCATTGAGAATGCCGGAATGACGCGAACTGAGGCCGTGTGCGGATCACTGCTGGCATCGTTCTCGGTCATGTTGCCGTCATTTATCCTGATGCTCCTGATAAGCGCCTTCTTTATGCACTACAAGGACCACAAGTCAGTTCAGACAGTACTAAAGTGGCTCCGCCCGGTAGTGGTGGGAATGCTTGCCGCTGCCGTGTTACTTTTGCTCAATGAGGAGAACTTAGGCACATTCAGTGCCGCAAACCTCCAGCTCTACGTAAGCATCGGTCTCTTTATCCTGGCATTCGTTGCCACCTACTTCTGGAAGATAGGTCCCATCAAGGTAATCCTCATGGCCGGTCTGTTTGGCGGCCTGTTCTACTCACTTATCTGACAGTTACTGACAATTGAGGACTGTGTTGGGGGCGATGGCACGGTAGGCCGGGGCGTAGAGGCATTCTATTGTTGCCAGACCCATGCTGAATGTGCCGCTTTTCTGGACGTAGAGGTCATATTCAATACTGTATGTTCCCTTTTCTAGACGTTCTATGTAGAGGTCATCGGATGTGTTGGCCGGAGCCCAATAGTAGAGCAGGTCTCTTGTTAAGTTATACATATATCCGGCTTTTGTGCTCACAGGTTCCAGTGATGCGGCACGCTGGCTTCTTAACCGTACGTACTCGTAGGTGCGGTCTGTACTGAGATTCAGCTTGACCTTGATGCGGTCTCCCTTGCTGAGCGTGGTGCCGGGAGTTATCTCCTCCAGATGCTCGCCTTGGGTATCCTTTACAATACGGTATAGGGTGCGCTCCAGATTCATTCCGTTACCGCTTTGCTCCACATCGGCCAGATCCTGTGTGAACGTATGGTATAAGGCTCCCCAACTCATGCCTTGGGAGTGATTGGTTACCGTAATGACAGCCTTGTCCGGGCTTACGGGACCACTCCATGTGCGGCTCATATAACCGTCATCATTACCGTGGGCAGTTGATTCAATGCGCTCGTTACCTATGGTTACGGTTACACCTGATCCGGCTTGAGGCAGGCTGCCGCTTGAGGTCTCCAACAGCGCCATTACAGCCATTGCTGTGGCTGGGGTTGACTCCCAACTGGTGGTCTCCTTCTGCTTGAGCAGCCAGCGGGCGGATTCATCGGCCTCACGGTCATATCCGGCGGCTTTCAGGGCACGTATGATGACGGCCTGTGTCTCAACGGGTGCCTCGTGCCACAGATAACCTCCGCGGTTATCGTCCCAGTATCGGCCCAACTCATCACTGTAACCGGATTCGGCAATCAGGTCATCGGCAATGCGGTGAGCCATATCGGTATAGCCGCAACTCATGAACATTTGTATAAGCAACCCGCGGTAATAGAGGTCCTCATTCTTGTGATTGTACTTGGCGGCAAGCTCCAGCAGAGTGTTGTATTTGTTTTCAATTTCCTTCTCTACAACCCAGTTCTTATTCCTCTTTGAGTAGAGGTAAAGGAACATGATGTCCTGATGTGACAGATGATATGTTTTTTTATTTACACATGATGCAAGGAATCTCAAAGCCATATTGTAATTATAATCATATGTCAGGTCAAGGAAGTCATATATGTACAGCATAACTGAAGTTACATATGCGCTGGATGCTCCACCCGGCATCCATGGCATTCCTCCGTCCGGGTTGAGGCGGCTCCTGATCATGTCCATGTAAGAGTCAAGCATAAGTTCAATTCTAACTGAATCAGAATAGAGAGGGTCAAGCCTGCTTCTTACAGACGGGTAATTGTGTGCTATTATGCCGGACATGCATCGGGCTGCAATGTCGTAGAGCAGGCTTATGTTGTCCGGATTGTTGGTCTCAGTGAGTGACGGGAGAACATCGATGGCATAGAAGATGGGATGAGAGTGGTACTGAAGCGTAAGTTCCTGATCCCAGATTCTGCCTGTGGCCGATAAATCCGGAGCATCTGAACGGAACTGGCGGGTCACATTCCCGTTGTTGAATAGAGACATGCTCCTGGTCACGCTTACACGGTTGGAAAGGACCTGAACGGTCTCCTGCTGTCCGTCCGAGAAACTGTCTGAGGCTGCTGTCACGGTGTATGTTATAGTTTTGACGCCCTCCGGTATTGTAAGTCTGAAAGGAACGTTCACGCTGCCGCCCGCCTTTACAGAGACAATCCTGACAGAATCGCCGTCGGTAAGATCCAGAGTATTCCTGCTGTCGGCATCGGTAAAAGATACCTTTACGATAACTTCAGTGTCGGTATCCCGGGTGTTGGTTACTTTCTGGACAAAGTCTATTACATCACCCTGACGGAAATATCTGGGGACGGCAGGCTCAACCATCAATGGCCTTGAGGTGGTTACATAACCGCCGAATCCGGTTGTGAGCAGACTGTCGGTGTATGCAAATACCTGCAGGTTCCAGCGGGTAAGGAGCTCTGGAGCCTTGAACCGGATGGTGACATAACCGTCCCGGTCAGTCTGGAGGCCGGTCTTGTAAAGACCCGTGTGTCTGAGGTCCTTTCTTATATCAGTGGGTTCCATATATGTAACCTGAGTATCGGAATTGTTTATCATGCCGTTATTGTCAACTAGAGACGGGATACTCTCTGAAGCCATTACCGAAGAGCTTGCTTCTCTTAAAGGTATGGGTAATCCTTTTCTGAGAGGTGTTGACAGCGGGTCTGCAATACCCAGACCAATGCTTCTGAAACCATTGAACGGCAATATCGTCTTTGCCAATGACAGTTCTCTGTGAATCTGGTTTATTCGGACGGGATCGGCCGTGATGAATTCCATGTATTGCCAGGGGAAAAATTCCCATCGGTTGCGCTCTATCCTATCCAGTGAGGAGTCATACATAGAGGCCATAACCGATGCCCTTACCGGCTTGCCTTGGCTGTCCGTGAACCTGAATGTCCAGCTCTCCTCATTACCGCTTGTAAGATTGCTGCGGAATGAGGTCAGTTCATATTTCAGATGCTTGGAGTAATAGGGTATGTATACAGGGCAGTATGATTTGGCTGTCATACCGTCCTTGAATGCGGTTGCTACAATCAGGATGTTGCCGCAAAGATCCTCATTTACCGGGAAAGATATAGTTTGAGTCATGCCGTCAGCAATCATGGTGCCGTGGGTGAGGCTTCCGTTGCGGTTGATTACGTCATAACGTATTATGGTTCCGGGGCAGGGGCTTCCTATATGCACCGTTGCAGTATCGCCCTCACGTAGTATTTCCTGTCGGTTCTGCATCCACAAAAGGTCATTGACCGTAAGCGTATCCGGAGAATTGCCAACCGGTATGAATATCTCCTGGCTGTATGTATTGCCTTTGTAATTGATCTCGGCGGAATCTGATGTCACCGTGATCCTGTAAAGCCCGGTACTAATGCCGGGAACACGTATTGAGTCGGTTTCATAGGCGCGGAATACAATTGTACTGTCCATAAGCGTATGTGATACCTGCGGCGTGGCGGGTAATCCGAACTCGTATCCTGGAAACAGTGTTGTCAGCACACCTTGAGTGAGTGCGGTCTCAGACATCTCCTTGCGGTCGGATTCCCTGACTTGGAATGCGGTATATATGTCAATGCCTTTACTCTGATGCTGCTGTAATGCTTCTATCCGGACCTTGTACTGGCCTGTTCCGGGATAATTGCTGTATGTTTTTATTGTAAGTAATGGATCATCAGTTCCGATGATGCTCTTTTGGACTGTAACATTCAGGCTTGAAGCATTAGACATGTATATGTCATTGAAAAATGCATGAGTCTCACCATTGCCGTCAGTTACTGTAGCATTAAGTTCTATCAGGTCATCAGAGTCTGCATCGGCTTTGTATCGGATTGTGAATGTACCGTCCTGGCGGGTTTGGGTCTGGCCGGTTTCAAGTATCTTGTCATGAAATACCGGCCCAAATGATACATCGTCCCTGACACTTACGCTTGTGCTCCATTGTATCCGGGCTCCGCCTACCGGATTACCCAGGATTGTAAGTACGCGGCCAGTACACTCTGCTACAGATCCCGGTACAGGCGGTGTCATGATTGTGTCAAATTTCACTTCAAGAAGTTGTCTGGAGTATGATTCAATCTTAATCTCCTTTGAGTTGCCAGGCAGATGCAGGCTTTCCTCGTCTATTTCTTCAAACAGTGATTCCAGGTCTTCACCTTCAGGATAGGCAAACGCACAAAGCACCATCCATCCCGGCCTGTAATCGTCAGGCACAGGCCATTCGCCCTCAAAACATCCGTGAGCATCCGATACGGTTTCCTGTATTGGAATATCCTGACGATTGGCAGAGATGAATACCACTATCGGCAGACCTGCCATCACGTGACCGTCCATATGGGGCGGGGTTTCTGATATGATGCCGCAGTAGCGTATGGTGTCGCCGGGACGATAGACTGCCCTGTCTGTGTTGATTTTGATGTGGACAGGTCCCTTTGAGAAGGGGAATGGGAGTCTGGAATAGGAGTATGAATATGTGCTGTGGGTTTCAATTTCCAGAGTGTCGGTGCCGGTATTATGATTCACTATGAGCGTTAAATCATTATCCGCACTTGTAGGATAGGCCACTCTGATGAAACCGTCCGCTCCGGTCTGGCCTTGGATATTGAAATCGGAATCTTCAATGTCATCATATCCGTATAGGGTATAACTGCAATCCGATAATGCCACACCTGTTGATGCATCGCTCAAGAATCCGGTGAGTTCGGCATTATTGTCGGAATCGGTAAGATATGTGGGCGTAAACAATATCCTGCTGGTTGTAAGGTATCGGCAGGCATAACAGCTTTCATCCCTGAAATTCCGGTCTGGAGATGCCACTATGATGTATTCTCCTTTCTCAAGGGCAGGCAGTGATACCCACATTGAGTGCTCAATCCAGTCGTTGCGGTTAACTTGGGCTGTTGCCACGCTCCAGCTCGCGGCCTCATGTGTATCCGGAATACTCCCGTCCTGAATCATTGTAATGAAATCGTTGCGGTAAAGATTGGAAGTCAGATTGCTGTAAGAACTCTTGTCATATCTGATAGCCTTGAACCAGACCGTATCTATGTTGGAGTATGTAAGCATGGCCAGGTTTGGCACACCGGCACGCTCAATCCTGTCAAATGATATGCTCAGCTTGCGTTTCTCAATACGGTTCAGCAACTCACGGCACTCTTGGGCGTTCTCGCTGTCCGGCCATATCCCGATGGCGTCCGGAAGCAACTCATGAGCGTGTACCGAGAGCCTGCTCCTAAGCTCCTTGTCAATAGTTTTCTGGTCGGTTACGTGCTCGATAAGGACCTTGGCGGCAAGCATGTAGATGCAGGCCGAGTATCTGCTTTTGCGGCGGTAAGAGTCTGCCAGTCTTTCAATCTTTTCCGAAACCGATACCCAGTCTGATGGGGAAACTGACTCTACGATTGTCCTGAGGCGCTTATAGTCAATGGTTGCGCGGATATCGGCATTTGCCCTAAGATTGTTCTCAGTCAGTTGTTTAAGGGTATGTATCTGCCACAGATGTATGTTGTCCGGGTCTGCGCTGCTTACGGCTTTCAGGAACTGCGATGCATCCCCTAAGAGCCGCTCATCGGATTTAAGCAGTTCAGTAATAAATGGGTTTTCATTACTCCAGGCGGCACGACCAATGGTAAAACATGAATTCTCCATCAGGACGTCCTGCAGTTTGGGTCGTAGCTTAAGGAAATCATCGCTGCAATCGGGTATGAAATGGATGTAATCCTTTGTGCGCTTGCGCCCGGCCAGACTGAATGCCTGATTGAAATGGTAATGGAACCTGTCTTTCAACTGCTCCTGCTCTATGCCGAGAGGATTGCCGGCGGGAATCCTGTAGTTGCTGTTGCCTAAGTAATCTTTCAGGCAAACTGCCTCCAGATAATGGCAGATGGCCTTGAGTCCCTCATCATCCATAACGGACTCCAGCGAGTCAAAAAGCATATATGAGTCAGCACTGTATCCGGCGTTCTTGGGATTGGGTGCATCCAGACGGTTTAACATCAGGGCGCATCGCAGTATCTCGTAATCGTTGTCATCGGCCTTGGCCTTGTCAAGTATAGCATGAACGGCGTCAATGGCTTTAATCTGCTCCTGTTCCTCTATCAGAGAGTCCACCAGGAACCACTCCTTATCATAATGATTTGTGTTGGAGGAAAGGATAGCAGCCGGAAGCAGCAATACAGATAAGAGGATTAATATCTTTTTCATATTCGTTGTTTTGATGATTCTGGTACAAATGTAAATGCAGATAGATTGTCAAAACAACAAACAGGCGTTGCAAAACCGTTGCAAGACAAAATGTGGTTACTTCTTTGATGAATTGTCTTTTTGTTGTACTTTTGCAACCGGAATTTGGGTATCTGATGATTCAGATTTAATAGGGAACACGGGTGAGAATCCCGGACAGTCCCGCTGCTGTATTTCTCAGGTATAGTTTTGGATGAGCATTCACCCCCTTTGAATGCAATAAACGCCACTGACCCGGATGGTCGGGAAGGTTCCAAACGAGGAGATAAGTCAGAAGACCTGCCCAAGATTCTAAGTTAGACCTTAGCTCCGTGGATAGGGCGGGTTAGACAAAAAATGTCAGAAACAGTCAGTGACAGTCCGGAAACACAGCGGATTCCAGATCCGTTTGACCGCACGCGTGAATCTGTGTGCGGCGGTAGAGTCATATGCAGTTTCCAGCCCCGCTTTGAATTCCATCAGCTATTGTCAGTGAACGGATTATTGTTTGACAGTAATACTTGTTTGATGACAACCCGTTCAAGGGTTGATGCAAAGTGGGTTCCTTTGATAAAGGATCTGCAGATTAAATGGGGAGGCCGGGAGGTTTCCCCATCTTATCGTCAAAATCGGAAAATAATATAGATGATTTAATTATGTTGATTAAAAAGACAAAGGTCTGTTTTGTGATGGTGCTGCTAACTGCAGTTGCATGTCAGGAATCACCACAATCGTCATTCACACGCAAGGTTGCGGATTATGCCCTGGTTGAAATAGAAAAGCCGGACTTGAGCGACATATCGGACAACGGCAAGGAGGTCCTTAATTTGTACCGTTTCATAGCCGATGAGATTGATGCCATATACTGGGAACAGTACTATGGAATCAAGGACTCGTTGATGAACGCCATTTCCGATCCTTTCCAAAAAACGTTTGCTGAGATTAACTACGGCCCTTGGGACCGCAGTACAGGCAAGTCTTTTGTGGATGGATATAATGACTGTCCTCCGGGCGCGGGTTTTTATCCTGCCGATATGACTGCACAGGAGTTTGCCGCTTTTGACAATCCTGATAAGAACAGTCCCTATACACTTATCCGCCGTTCTGCTGACGGGTCGCTGGAGACTGTTTGGTATCATGATGCATACAAGGAACACATTGATAAAATTGCCGATTACCTCAAAGCTGCAGCCGACATAACCATAAAGCCCAGTGTCAAGGAGTATCTGCTCAGTAAGGCCGAAGCTCTCAAGACTGACAGCTACTACGAGAGTTCACTTGCATGGCTTGATATGGATGATAGCAAGATGGACCTTGTTGTAGGTCCCAATGAGGCTGCCGATGACCAGTTGCTGGGTATCAAACGCTCTTACGAGGCTTTTGTCCTGCTCAAGAACCAGGCGCGTACCGATCAACTGATGCAGTATGTGTCGCGCATTGAGGAGTTTCAGCAGGACCTTCCCGGAGACCCCGCATACAAGACATTCCAGCCCGGTGCAGGTTCAAACATATTCTCATGCAATGCCCTGTACTATGCCGGAAAGGCCAATGCCGGAATCAAGGTGATTGCCCTTAACCTCCCGTTCGATGCCGACGTGCAGCGAGACCGCGGTACCCGTACCATACTGCTGGAAAACATCATCAACGCAAAATACAACCATATTGTCAATCCCACCGGTCAGGTCATTCTGGAATCAGACTTCAGGGAGCATCTGTCGCAGGATGCATTCTTCTGGAACATAGTGTTCCGTGAGGTGGCCCACGGGCTTGGAGTAAAGGAGACTGTGAACGGAAAGGGAAGTGTTGAGGATGCATTGGGGAGCGCATCGCTCACCTTTGAGGAGATCAAGGCCAATACGGCAGGAGTACTTCTGGTAAGCAGGCTTCAGGACCATTACGACATACACAACCTGTTTACCAAGGAGGATGCATTGACCACATTCTTTGTCTCTCTGGTCCGTTCGGAGCGTTTCGGCGAAGGATCGGCTCTGGGACGTGCAAACATAATCATCTACAACTATCTTGAGGAGGCGGGAGCATTCCGACGTAAGGAATCCGGACAGTACTCACTGGACCTGGCCAGGATGGAAGCCGCCCTTTCGGAACTGACCGCATTGGTACTCAAGACTCAGGCTACAGGTGACAGGGCATTCGCCACCTATTTTGAAAACTGCTATTCAAAACGCTCCGCCAACTTTGACGCCGACCTCATGAGTCTGGGTATCGAAAAGATCCCGGCCGATATACGATTTAAATGAATTACATCAATATGAGCAACAAGAAACTGAATTTCAAGATGTGTGTTCTGCTGCCGATAGTATTGGCAGTAACCCTTTTCCTTTGGCTTGTGCCTGTTGACTTCTACGGCATTGATGCCCTGACGGTAGTTCAGCAGCGCGTTATTGCATTGTTTGTGTTTGCTGCACTTATGTGGATGTTTGAGATCATCCCCAACTGGACGACATCGCTTTTGCTGATAGTATTGACCCTGCTGACCATCTCAGACAAGGGAATAAGCTTTTTCTGCGATCCCAAATACGGCACTCTTGTCAGCTACAAGAGTCTGATGGCATCATTCGCAGATCCTGTGGTAATGCTCTTCATGGGTGGATTCGTGCTGGCCATCATGGCCGAAAAATACGGCCTGGACGTGACATTGGCCCGTATTCTGCTCAAGCCATTCGGTACCAGACCTACCATGGTCCTGCTGGGATTCCTTGTGGTGATTGCCGTATTCTCAATGTTCATGTCCAATACCGCTACTGCAGCCATGATGCTGGCTTTCCTTGCACCTGTACTCCAGGTGCTGCCTTCCGATGACAAGGGTCGGATAGGTCTGTCGCTTGCCATTCCGATCGCAGCAAACATAGGTGGTATCGGCACCCCAATAGGTACACCCCCAAATGCCACGGCAGTGCGTTTCCTTGCGGAGTCAGGTTATGAGGTTACATTCTCGGAATGGTCTATGAGAATGATACCTTTTGTGCTTATTATGATTCTGGTAGCCTGGGTCCTGCTCCGGATTATGTTCCCCTTCAAGACAAAGAGGCTGGTGCTTGACATTCCTGAGAACAAGCGTCCTGTGGACTGGAAGACATACGTGGTATGGATTACATTCGTAGGTACCATACTGCTTTGGGCTACCGAGAGCCTGACCGGCATTAACTCAAATGTGGTGGCGCTCATACCTCTGGGAGTTCTCACGATGACAGGCATATTCACCAAGGATGATATCAAGGAGATAAACTGGACAGTGCTCTGGCTGGTTGCCGGAGGCTTTGCCTTAGGTACCGCACTGCAGGGAACCGGACTTGCCAAGACTCTTATCGGAGCCATACCGTTCGGCTCCATGAGCGTTTTGAGTGTGCTGCTTATCGCCGGTTTTGTCTGCTATTTCCTGTCCAACTTCATCAGCAATTCAGCCACTGCCGCACTGCTCATACCTATCCTTATCGTAGTTGCTCAAGGCATGGCCGATCCGTCGGCTTCCAACAATGCCTCATTTATGGCTTTTGGCGGGACACATGCCATGATATCGTTCATAGCAGTATGCGCCTCTATCGCTATGCTGTTCCCGATTTCAACGCCGCCTAACGCCATCGCATCAAGTACAGGACTGGTCCAGACCAAGGATATGGCTAAGGTGGGCATAATTGTTGGTGCCATAGGATTTACCCTGGGTTTCTTCTGGCTCACAAAGATTTTCCCGTTTGCTACAGCATGATTCTTAAAAATACACTAAATTTGTAGACATTTCAAATACTTTATTTATCCACTATGAAAAAGTTATTTTTTACTGTCGTTTTAGCAGGCCTTACAGTCATTCCGGCTCTTGCACAGGATGTAGAATTAGGCCGCAAGGTAACCGATTATACCACAGGCCCCAAGATTGGAGGATTTTTCATCGGTAAATACACATATACAGACCAGGATGGGCAGCACGGAGGTAACGGACTGAGCCAGCGGATGGCACGTTTTTACGTTGACGGAACCATACTTAATGACTTCAAGTACCGTGTACAGGTGCAGGTCAACAATGCATCTTTCCACATGAAAGACTATTTTATTGAGTGGGCTCACTGGAAAGAGTTCGCCGTAAAGGTTGGTCAGTACAAGCGCGCCTTCCTGTTTGAGAATCCCTCCAATCCGTGGGATATAGGTTTTGGCGACTATTCGCAGATAACGAAAAAGTTTTCGGGTATGGGTGACTATTGCGGAGAGGCCAGCTCAAACGGAGGTCGTGACCAGGGTATCCAGATTCAGGGTGACCTGCTGCCGATTGCCGACAGCCATAGTCTTATTCACTATCAGTTCCAGGTAATGAACGGTCAGGGAATCAATACTGCCGATGCAAACGCCCGCAAGGACTTTATCGGAACACTTCAGATCCAGCCGGTAAAAGGCCTTTATATAGGAGCTTTCGGATGGAATGGCGATTATGCCGTAAACGATAGCGTGTCAGTAGGACGTGAACGCTGGGCTGTTGCTGCAAAATATGAGTACGACTCATGGAGCGCCCGTATAGAATATGCCCATTCTGACGGAAAGAATATCCATGAAGCTGACGGTTGGTATGCTGCAGTGGGTGCTCCTGTAAATGACTGGTTCAAGTTGTATGCAAAATATGACGTTTACCGCAACAATGCGACAGATGAGTCAATGAAGACGATTTACTCCATTGCTCCCAACTTCCAGATCCACAAGAACCTGATGTTTCAGCTTCAGTACAATTATGTGGACAATAAGCCCACATCATCACAGTGGAACGAACTCTGGGCTGAGTTGTACGTCAGATTCTGATCAGAGGTTTATAATAGGCCAGCCGTCATTATCCCAAACTATAGGACGGACTATGAGCATGCTGTTGTAACGGCGTGTCTTGTCATAGCCGTGCATGAAGATGTAATCCTTGCCGTGAGACAATCGTTTATGCCGGTGTTGACAAGAATAATAAGGTTACCTACTGGGGAAAGAAAATTTGATGTTATTTTTGTACTCAGAAAGTATCCTAACCAACAAAACTTGATATGAAAAGAAAACTTATCGTGATGGCGGTGTGCGCATCCTTTGTATTGAGTGTCACCGCAGCCAAGCCTATGAAGGCTCCTTCTGGCGGCAAGAAAATCAGTAACGAACTTATCGGTATATTCTTTGAGGATATCAGCATGTCGGCCGACGGCGGTCTGTGTGCAGAGCTGATCCAGAACGGATCGTTTGAGTTCAGTCCCAGTGAGCGTGACGGATGGGGCCCCGGTACCGCATGGCGTTCAATCCGCCCCGGACATTCGCTGGGTTACATTGAGCCCAGGCAGCAGGATCCCATACATCCCAACAATCCCAACTACATGCGCCTTAACATTGAGCGCGTGGGCATGTACTACGATTATAACGGTTGGACCGGTGTAGGTATCCAGAACGACGGCTATGACGGCATACTGCTCAAGGGTGGCGATAAGTATGATTTCTCGGTATTCCTGCGCAATCCCGACGGAAAGGACAAGGAGGTTCGTGCCGTGTTGCTTGTTCAGGGCCGCGGATTCCGTGCTCAGCCAACCGTATTGGCCGATACGACCTTCACTGTTTCCGGTAAAGATTGGAAAAAATATGAATATACCCTGACCGCAGCTCAGGATTGCCCCAATGCGTCACTGCAACTGCTCTCACTTACCACCGGCGTGATGGATATCGATATGGTATCCCTCTACCCGCAGGATACCTATAAAGGTCATGGACTCCGTAAGGATCTGGCCCAGGCACTGGTTGACCTGAATCCCAAGTTCATGAGGTTCCCGGGTGGCTGCGTGGTTCACGGTGGCGGTGACGGATTCTGGGATACATACCGCTGGAAGACAACCGTAGGTCCCAAGGAGACTCGCAGGGGTATCAAGAACACCTGGGGATACCATCAGAGCATGGAGATGGGATACTTTGAGTATTTCCAGTTCTGCGAGGATGCAGGAATGGAACCTCTGCCCATCCTGCCGTGCGGCGTAAGTTGCCAGGGAACCAACGGCGGCTGGAATATGCGCACACAGGCCCAGGATGCAGTTCCCATGAGCGAGATGCAGGAGTGGGTCGACGAGGCTCTCGACCTTATTGAGTGGGCCAACGGTCCCGCCGATTCAAAGTGGGGTAAGGTTCGTGCCGATGCCGGTCATCCGGAACCTTTCAACCTTAAATATCTGGGTCTGGGTAACGAGGAGAAGATCACTCCCGAGTTTGAGGAGCGTTTCAAGTATATCTATGACCGCGTCCGCGAGAAACATCCTGAGATTGTGATAGTAGGTACTGCAGGCCCCGGCTCACATCCCGGAAACGGTGACTATGAGGAGGGCTGGAGATTTGCAACAGAGCTTGAGGTGCCCATCCTGGATGAGCACTATTATGAGCAGCGCAACTATTTCCTGACCAGCCGTCAGTATGACTCCTATCCCCGTGACCGCAAGACCAAGGTTTATCTGGGTGAGTACGCATCAAAAGACAGGAAACTGATCGATGCCCTGGCCGAGGGACTCTACCTGCTGCATGTTGAGCGTAATGCCGATGTTGTCGTAATGACATCATACGCACCGCTCTTTGCCCGCAAGAATACCAATAACTGGAATCCGGACCTGATCTACTTTGATAACGAGCGTCCGTTCCTGACCTGCAGCTACTACGTACAGCAGATGTTCGGACAGTCCAGCGGAGATTATTTCTATGGTGACTGCGTCAAGTTTGACCGTGAGGATGACAACCTGCTGGGTCAGTCGGTAGTACTGGACACTCAGAGCCGCAAACTCTATCTCAAGGTCTGCAATGCCGGTGAGAATGCGGCTAAGGCTACAATAAACCTGTCCCGTTTCGGCGGATTCAAGAGTGTGACCAAGACTGTCATCAAGGGAGAGCCCGAAGATGAGAACAACTTTGACCAGCAGCCTATCGCTCCTGTTACAGAGACTGTAAAACTGAAGAGCAAATCAACTCTTGATGTTGAACCCTATTCAATTACTCTTTACAGCATCAGTCTCTGATCTGTTCTGATATCGGAAAAGAAAAGACCGGCATCTGTAATGATGCCGGTCTTTTCTTTCTTCCTTTTTATAAATATCAGGTTTCTTACTTTGCTATGCGGTTGTTGAAGTAATCCATTGATATGCTGTTCATGGCAACTTCATTCTGCTCGGTTACCAGGATCTGGCTGAACATATCGGTGTATGCATCCTTGATATCCTCGATCTTTGCAGTCTTCTTGTTGTCGTTGAGGTTCTCGTTACGGCATACATTCTCAATCTCGGTAAGCATCTGCTGGTACATCGGGATGAACTGCTGTGCGTCTGCCTGGTTGAGCTCTGCAACTACACTGGCAACTGTTGCCTCATTCTCGTTAACACTCTGGGCGTTTACATTCATTCCGAAGAAAAGTGCTGCAACGGCAGCGAAGAAAATCTTTTTCATAATTCTTATTTTTTTGTTATTACTTATTCGTCTGTTTTTGTGTGAACCCGTTTTCTTGCGGCTTCCGAATATAAGAGTCAAAAACGGGGCGGAAGTTAAGTGAGAAGTTAATTATTTATCCTTCGTTAACATAATGCTTAACAAAACGGAGATTTTGAAAACATAGTTAACATAAAGAAAATCAGCGATAAACAAAATTTACCGCTGATTGTCCTATTAACTTTAAGTTGTTTATTTGTGAAGTTGAGCTTTTGGGTTGTGCTGCGCTTTCTGCAGCATTCACATGTAATAGTATATAAGGTGGCCGAAAGTTAAATTCAAAGGTTTACTTTACACTTGGCAGGTGTTGATTCGCGCTGAATACGATTGAGTGCAGTGACAACATAGATGTACTGAGTTGAGCCGTCGCGGAAGGGTAGGTTAAGGAATGAGCGTCGGGTAATGGCTACGATGTTGCGAGGGTCATCCAGATTGATTTGCTGGCCTTTCTCAAAACGGTATACCACATACTGGATAGCTTTGTCCAGTTCTTTCTTTGCCTTAGGAGCTGTCCAGAACAGTACCGGACCGTCTTTAGTCTCTACGCGCATGAGCTTGCGCACCTTGCCCGGAGTATTTGAAGGCAGATATACGGCCAAAGGCTGAAGTGCCGGTGTGGTGTAGTATTCCGATGCCAGAACTGAACGGTAATCATCGGGATTATCGACTACTGACTTGGCGGGCCAGAAGCAGTTGCCCTGCAAACCTCCAAGTATGCGTTCCAGATTGAGCTTGTGACGCTGCTGGTTGCTTTCGGGATGGTTGGGGTCCTTGCCTGTGACAGTGCGTTCCACATCCTGTCCCAAATACATCAGACAGCCTCCTGCATGGTCTGACCACCATTTGGCCAGAATAGCGTAATCGGCCGCTTTGTAGCCTGTGTTCCAGTAAGTCTGAGGGATACAGTAGTCCATCCATCCCTTCTCTATCCAGTATAGGACATCGGCATATAGTCCGCTGTAGTTCTCAAAACCGGTTGTTTCGCTGCCCTGAGGGTACTCCGAAGATTTGTTACGGTATATGCCGAATGGTGAAATTCCGAATTTTACCCATGGTTTAATCTCCTTTACGGTGTGGTAGAGCTGCTCGACAAACAGGTTTACATTGTCTCTGCGCCAGTCATCCTTATCCTTGAATCCGCGCGGGTCTTTGCGGAATGAAGCGTCGTCCTGGAATTTCCGGTTGCCGTCAGGGTAGGGATAAAAGTAGTCGTCAATGTGGAATCCGTCAATATCATAACGCGTTACGATATCTGCTGCCACCTTACATATATAGTCACGGTTCTCTTTAAGAGCCGGGTCAAACAGTGCCAGGTCTCCGTATCTTATGATACGCTCGGGGTGGAGCTTGATCTGATGGTTGTCTGCAAATTCCGTGGTGGCTGCTGTCTTGGCGCGGAAAGGGTTAATCCAGGCGTGCAGTTCCATGCAACGGGAGTGGCACTGGTCAATCATGAACTGAAGCGGATCCCAGTCCTCATCAGGCGCTTCGCCCTGGAATCCGGTCAGGAATGCGCTCCAGGGCTCCAGGTCTGACTTATAGAGAGCGTCGGCCTCAACGCGTACCTGAAAGAGTATGGTGTTGATTCCGCAAGATGCCAATGAGTCAAGCTGGCGAGAGAGTTCTGTCTTGAGTTCGGCTGTGGGTATGCCTTCAAACTGATGGTTGACGGCCTGAATCCATGCTCCGCGGAACTCGCGCTTGGGCGCGGCGGCACTGCAAAGCAGCACTACCGACAGAGTCAGGAGCAGGAGAGCCAGTCTTTTCATTGTTTCTTGGGCAGACTGTTGTACTCTTCAAGTGCCTCGGCTAACAGTTTGAGCGCATCCTTAAGGTCATCTATGTTGAGCACGTAGGCCAGACGTACCTGGTCGCGTCCGTACTGCGGGTCGGAGTAGAAACCTGTACCCGGTGCCATCATGATGGTCTTGCCGTCACGGCGGAAATCGGTCAGGCACCATTTGCAGAACTTCTCGCAATCATCGATAGGCAGTTTTGCCGTGGTGTAGAATGCGCCCATGGGGATGGGTGAATATACTCCCGGTATCTTGTTAAGTCCGTCAATCAGGTATTTGCGGCGGGTTATGAACTCCTCGTATGTGTTGGTCATGTATTCACGCGGGGCCGATATCGATGCCTCGGCTATAATCTGACCGATAAGCGGCGGACAGAGACGTGCCTGGCAGAACTTCATTACGGCGTTGCGTACCTCCTGGTTCTTGGTTGCGATGGCTCCGATGCGGATTCCGCACTCGGAGTAACGTTTTGATACTGAGTCAATAAGGATTACGTGATCCTCAATGCCCTCCAGATGGCAGGCCGATATGTACGGTGAGCCTGTGTAGATGAACTCGCGGTAAACCTCATCCGAGAAAAGGTACAGGTCATACTTCTTGACCAGGTCTCGCAGCTGGAGCATCTCCTTGCGGGTGTACAGATAACCGGTGGGGTTGTTTGGGTTGCAGATGAGGATGCCCTTGGTGCGCTCGGTGATGAGTTCCTCGAACTTCTCTACCGGAGGCAGGGCGAATCCGTCCTCAATGGTTGACACGATAGGCTTGATTACGGCGCCGGCCGAAACTGCGAATGCCATGTAGTTGGCGTAGGCAGGCTCCGGAACTATAATCTCATCACCGGGGTTAAGGCAGGTCATAAACGCAAACAGAACCGCCTCGGATCCTCCGCTTGTTACGATGATGTCATCGGGTTCAAACTTGATCTGATACTGCTCGTAATAGTCGCACAGCTTCTTGCGCAGGCTCAGGAATCCCTGTGATGGGGTGTATTCCAGCACCTTGCGGTCAATCTTCTTGAGCGTGTCAAGGCCAATCTGCGGAGTGGGCAGGTCGGGCTGACCGATGTTAAGATGATAAACCTTGATGCCTTCGGCCTCAATTTTCTGTGCAATGCCTGACAGTTTGCGGATAGGCGAACTGGGCATTATCTCAGCGCGGTTGGAGATTTTCATTGTACTGAATGTGTTCTGTTTGCTTTATTTAAAGTGCGAAGATACAACAAACCGCGGGCTTAATACCCACGGTTTGCGTACTTTTTTATAAAAGGAGGGGATTAATGAATCCTCTTGCCCAGAATCAGGTTGTCTCCTGATGCATCGACAGTCCAGATCTCAGGCTTGCGTCCGGTGCCACCGTCGTGGTGAACCGAGTAGAGCAGCTGGCCTTCGAATGTCTTGAACAGCATGCCGTGACCGGAGTTGTCGCCTCTGAATGCCTTCTCCTCCTGAATCCACGGGCCCTTGATGCTGCCACTGGTGGACCATGCTATACCCTGTGCATAGCGGTTCTCTCCCCAGCTTGACCAGAGCATACCCAGACGACCGGTCTCGGTGCGGAACATCTGCGGTCCGTCGGTTACCCAACCCGGCATCTTCATGCCGAATGTGGCCTCGCCGATTGAGTTCATCTCCTTGGACCATGCGGCCTCGGATGCACGGAAGATTGTGGTGGGTTCTGCAAGACGGTGTGTGAGGTCCTTTGACAGAGGCATGTATGCCATAGTTCCGTCAATGAGCTGTGTCCACTCATGTACGAATACCATGTATACAGTGTCATTCTCCTCATAGAGTGTACCGTCGATGATATCCCAGTCAACCGGACCAAGGCAGAATGTGGAGTCCTTTACAAGAGGCAGATACGGTCCGTCAACCTTGTCGGAAACCAGAAGCTGGGTCTGGTTCAGGGGCACGTTGTAACGGCGCGGAACCTGCTCGATGCAAACGCCATGGTTGTTCCATGTGCCTGCATAGTAGAACTTTCCGTTGAACTTATGAATCTCGGCTGCGGCCACGAAATTGCCCTGCATCCATGTGCCGGACAGGTTGATGACATTGTAGGGACCGGTCCACATCTCAAGGTCGGTACTCTTGTAGAGTGAACCGCCGGTGCCTGTGAGCCAGTATGTTTTGGTCTCCGGGTCCGGATAGATAAACGGATCACTCATTGAGAGCTCCTTAAGCGATACGGTACGCACCTGGGGCGCCGGACGCTGCATATTCATATTCATTGGCGGGCGCTGAGCCTGTCCCTGCGGACGCGGACGTGCTGTGGCGCCGGCGGGAGGAATCATGCCTCCAAAGTTTCTCTGACCGGGATTGGCAGGGGGAGCCTGCTCTCCGCGGGGTACATTCGGGATGACGGTTTTGGTGGCGCATTCCTGACATTCATCGCCGGAACAATTGTTTTTGCTCTTGCATGAGATAATCAGCATTGCGCTGATTGCTAAGGCAATAGTAAGTCTGATTGTTTTCATTTGTGATAATTATGAGTTTAAAACATGAACCTTGTCTGATTACAAATATCACAATTATTTCTTTACAATCTTAACCGAATCAAAAAAATAGTTTATTTTTGCGCCATAAATAAAAGGACATTTATCAAATTGTTTTTATTATGAAAAAGGTATTTTCAATTCTTCTTGCTGCAACACTGGTTTTCTCAGTTGCAGGTTGTTCATCATGGTCAAAAACAGCTAACGGCGGACTTATCGGCGGCGGAGCAGGTGCTGCTATCGGTGCCGGTATCGGTGTCCTCCTGGGTGGAGATGCAGAGAGTGCAGCAATAGGTGCAGCTCTGGGTGCCGGTGTAGGCGGTGGAGCAGGTGCCATTATCGGTAACCGTATGGATAAGAAAGCCGAGGAACTTGCAGCTCTTGAGGCAGCTAAGGTTGAGAAGATCGAGGATGTAAACGGTCTTGAGGGTATCAAGGTTACTTTTGACAGCGGCATCCTGTTCGGTTTCAACAGCACTAAACTCAGCGAAGAGTCAAAAGAGACCTTGGCCAAGTTTGCCGAGACAATGAAGGATATGGAGATGACAGACATCACCGTATACGGTCATACCGACAACGTTGGTACAGAGCAGGCCAATGAGAAGGTTTCAGCCAAGCGTGCAGAGGCTGTTGCCGATTATCTCAAGAAGTGCGGTATGAACAAGGATCGCCTCATCACCAAAGGTATGTCATTCACAATGCCGGTAGCCAGCAATGATACCGAGGAGGGTCGTGCTCAGAACCGTCGCGTAGAGATCTACATCACAGCTAATGAGGAGATGATCAAGGAGGCTGCCGCCCAGATCTGATCCTGAATAAGTTAAAATGATAAAAGGTGCAGGGCATGTTTGTGTCCTGCACTTTTTATTTGCCGACAAATTGGTTTATCTTTGCGCTTAGAATAGGTATAAACCATAAACAATTCCATTATGCTTAAGAGATTATTCATTGCAATCGCACTGTTTTCAGCCGTTGCCTGCGGTTCCCAGAATGGGACCAAATCACCAAAACCTGACAAGAATTTCTATATTTATCTGGCTTTCGGACAGTCCAATATGGAGGGAAATGCCCGCATAGAGGATCAGGACCGTGAGGGTATCAGTGACCGTTGGCAGATGATGGCTGCCGTTGATTTTGAAAAGATGGGCCGAAAGAAAGGCGAATGGTATACTGCCGTTCCGCCCCTGTGCCGTGAGAGTAACGGTCTTACGCCGGTTGATTATTTCGGCAGGACAATGGTGGATAATCTCCCCGAGAAGATCAGGGTAGGTGTAGTTATGGTAGCTGTAGGCGGATGTAAGATTGAGGCGTTCATGAAAGACCGCGCCCAGGAGTACGGCGACAATGCCGCCGCCTGGATGAAGAACTGGATTGCCCCTTATGACAACAATTGCTACAAGCGTCTTGTGGAATGTGCTAAGGAGGCTCAGAAGTATGGTGTCATCAAGGGTTTCCTGATGCATCAGGGTGAGTCAAACATCAATGAAGAGGATTGGCCGGAGAAGGTTAAATATGTTTATGACTGTCTTATCGAGGACCTGGGGCTGAATGCCAAGGATGTACCTCTGCTGGCAGGTGAGGTGGTAAATGCCGATGTCCAGGGCCGAAGCGCTTCGATGAACGAGATAATAGCCAAGCTGCCCGAAACTCTGCCTAACTCTTACGTAATCTCTTCGGCAGGCGCCACTACAGGATTCGATCATCTGCATTTTGATGCAGCCGGCTATCGTGAAATGGGTCGTCGCTATGCTTACAAGATGCTTGAACTCCAGGGGATTAAACCTAAAAAATGATCTCCTTAAGGTTGAAAATACAACTAATTTATTGAAAATCAGCTAATTGATGCCCGTGAGAATTATTAACTTTGTTTTGTTTGCTTTTAAATATTTTAAGCAACAACATATTGAAAAAGTACCGAACTTTGCGGTCGAAAACAAAGGATAATTCTCATAAGCATTAATTGGTTAGTAATTAGGTTAGTAATTAGGTTCGGACCCGAGAATTTGTGAAAATTGCAAGGCCCACTCCAAGGGGAAAAGGTCCCTGCGGAGGAAATTGAAAAAATTGAGTTCACGCGAGTGAATTCATTTTTTTTCTCCCTATTGGGCAATGAGTTTGGCGATGGCATCCCTGTATGAACGGGATACGGGAATTGGGTTTATTCCATCCTGGTCAAGGATAACATAGAGATTATCCCTGTCATTGTTGAAGAATCTGACCCTTGCCAGATTAACCAGGTATGAACGGTGGCATCTGGTTATCTGCCCTTCCAGATCATCCTCAATGTTTTTGGCCGTGGTGCGTATCAGAGAGTTCTTTACCATCCCATCCTGCTCATAGAACACCTTGACGTAATTGTCTTCGGATACAGCGTACAGGATATCCATTATCCTGAGTGACAGTTTTATATTGCCCTTATTGTCATGGATGGAAACAACCAGGGTGCCGTCATTTCTGGGCGTCTTTACGCCGGATTGCAGTTTCAGCCCATGAGCGTATCCGTACAGATATGCTATGATGTATGGTATGACCAATATCAGGAAAATGCAGAGCAGAGACCTGGGAAACATTCCGGCGGCACTGGTACCGTTCTGTTTTACCAGGAGGGTAATCATGACATAAATCACCGAAACTATCAGCACCTCTATCAGTGAAAACAGAATGAGTCCCCAGATACCTATTTCATGCCGTCTGTTCAAGTCCATAAGAACAACCTTGCTGGAGAGAAGGAACAATACGGTAAAAAAATACATGAGCAGTGTGCCGATCATCTTATAACTGTCCTTGAAAGAGAACCAATAAGTGGTTGAAAAGGGCGAATAGAGATGAAGGAAGAAAATTGAGAAAAACACGATGAACAAGACCGTCGAAAAAAGGAATTTCCGGGAGAACATGTAATCAGGACACTTGCTCATAATGCTCTATTCTGGTTCGTGTCGCGAAGATAAGAATTTTATCGTTATCGCCAAAATCAGGGGGTGTGGCGAATTGCCAGAGGCTAAATGGCGGCAATTCGCCACATCCGCAGTATCAGACGACCCAATCAGCCGTCTTTATTATAAAGTAGGATTCCATTGGAGTAACTTTGCGGCCGAATTAAATAAAATATTATGGCAAGACTTATTTACAGAACTCCGGATTGTGACATGAACGCCACCAGCGTCATCAAGATGTATGAAGACAGTTTCCGTCGTCATTGGGATAATCAGGCTTTATCGGATTTCCGCGGCGAAAGGATAACCTATGGTGAACTGGCCAGGCGCGTAGCCCGCATACATATATTACTTGAGAATGCCGGCGTAAAGCGCGGTGATAAAGTCGCCCTGTGCGGCAAGAACACTTTGGCCTGGGGTGTGGCTTTCTTTGGAGTCTATACATACGGAGCAATTCCGGTTCCTATCCTGAATGATTTCAAACCCGGTAATGTCCACACACTTGTTAATCACTCAGAGGCCAAATTGCTCATGGTGGGCGATGTGGTACTGGCAGGCATGGTGTTTGATGAGATGCCCCAGATCCTGGGTATGATACTGCTCAACGACATGTCTCTCAAGGCCTGCCGTTCAAAGGAACTTGAAAACTCCCTTGCTACTCTTGATGAGTGCTTTGCAAAGAAGTATCCTAACGGATTTACCAAAGACGATATCAAGTATGAGGCCGAGAAGGACACCAATGACCTGGCCGTGCTGAACTACACATCGGGCACGACCGGTGATCCAAAGGGCGTTATGGTTCCATACCGTGCTATGCTTGTAAACCTCAAGTTCGCATGCGGCGTGCTCCCGCTTACCAAGGGCGAGACAGTGGTTTCAATACTGCCCATGGCCCATATGTTCGGTTTGGCATTCCAGCTCATGTTTGAGTTGCTGCTGGGTGCCAGCATCTGCTATCTGGGCAAGATGCCTTCACCCAAGATACTGTTCGATGCATTCGCCGAGGAGAAACCCAAACTGATCATCACAGTTCCTCTGGTAATCGAGAAGGTTATCAAACAGAAGATTCAGCCTGTTATGGAAAAGCCCATGATGAAGATCCTGATGGCTATTCCCGGCATCAATCGCATAATCGGCGGTAAGATCCGTTCCAAGATCATTGATGCTTTCGGTGGCGAGATGGATTGCCTCATTGTAGGCGGCGCTGCCCTGAATGCCGATGTTGAGAAGATTCTGCGCAAGATACATTTCCCGTACACCGTAGGTTACGGCAGCACCGAGTGCGCTCCTCTTATCTCATACGTTGACTGGGAGAAGTACAAGGCCGGCTCATGCGGTATAGCTATTCCCGGTTGCCCCGTTCAGGTATTCAGCGATGCTCCCGGAAATGTGGGTGAGCTGCTGGTCAAGGGCGACAACGTGATGCTGGGTTACTACAAGAACCCCAATGCCACACGCGATGTCATAGACCCCGAGGGCTGGTTCCATACCGGTGACCTGGGCACTATCGACAAGCAGGGCTACATCTATATCAAGGGTCGCAGCAAGAATATGATCCTGGGTCCGTCGGGCCAGAACATCTATCCCGAGGAGATTGAGGATATGTATATGAACCTGCCTCTGGTATCCGAGGTGCTGGTTGTAGAGCGTGAACGTAAGCTTGTGGCTCTGGTATATCCTGATTATGAGGCCGGCAAGGCTGCAGGTCTTAACCAGCAGCAGGTTCTTGCACATCTTGAGGATGACCGCAAGAAGATCAACGAGATGCTTCCCGGCTACTCACAGGTATCCAAGCTTGAGATCCGCACCGAGGAGTTTGAGAAGACTCCCAAGCGCTCTATCCGCCGTGGACTATATAAGTAAGCAGCGAAAGTAGTTTTACTCAGCAAACGCAGATAAAGTTGAGGGTGACTAAAAAGTAGTCATCCTCTTTTTTTGTTTGACCAAAGACATCTTAGTTTTGTGGCCTGAATATAAAAAATAATGGCTATTCTTTTGAATATCAAAGGAATAGCCATTGTTGTTTGGC